>Ga0307377_10003377_pt1 | contig 18071 bp, 14 predicted proteins | sample TR3MG_FD_202535 | JGI IMG/M metagenome (GOLD analysis project Ga0307377, IMG submission 202535) | Soil microbial communities from Risofladan, Vaasa, Finland - TR-3 | ecosystem: Environmental > Terrestrial > Soil > Coastal area > Acid sulfate soil | place: Finland: Risofladan, Vaasa | collected... | reverse complement strand
ACGACGCCACCGACGCCTTCTCCACGGGCGCGGAAGTGGCTCTGTTGCGAGAAGGTCGCCTCGTCGCCCAGGGCCCCGCAACCGACGTTCTCCAGAATGAGCGCGAACGAATCGCCCTCCGCCTCATGACGCCCTAGGGCCTGTGAACACTACCTGAGCGGGCAGCGTTGCGAGTGAAAATCCGGCCAGACGATGCCGAGCCCGAAGGCTGTGGCGGGTCCACCGTCAAGGGCGAGAATGAAGTATGGCCGGATTTTCGCCACAACCCTGCGGGCCGGGGCCAATTTTCCTCATTTCTTCGTCAATCGTCCCTAGCAGACACCCGGTATGCGTCGCTTCTCACTCCTAGAACTGAGAAAAATTGGCTCCCGGCGCTGCCCGCTCAGGTAGTGTTCACAGGCCCTAATACCCCACCATCACCGGCTCCATCTCCAGCCGAATCCCAAACCGCTCCTCAACCCCATCCGCAATCCGCCCCGCCAGCGCCCGAATCTCCTCCGCCGATGCCCCGCCGCGATTAATCAGCGCCAGCGTATGCCGCGATGAAATCCCCGCCGCTCCCGCCGCATACCCCTTCTTGAATCCCGCCTGCTCAATCAGCCACGCCGCTGGAATCTTCACTTGGCCCTCAGCGCCCGGAAACACGCGCAGCGCCACCCCCGCACTCTCCGCGTACGCCCGCACCCGCTCCGCCACATCCACCCCCACCGACGGATTCTTGAAGAAGCTCCCCGCGCTCCTGCAATCCGGATCGCCCTCTACAATCAGCATTCCCTTCCCCTGTCGAATCCCGCGCACCGCCGCCGCAACTTCAATCAGTGAAGGAGCTGAAACCCAATCCCTGAAGTGAAGCTTCAAATCTGCATACGCCAGCTCCGGTGACCCTCCCGCCCGCAACCGGTAATCCACGCGCGTCACAATGTACCGCCCCCGATCCACCGTGTTGAACCGGCTCCGCCTGTAAGCAAACCCGCATTCCTCATTGCGCAACTCAACAAACGCCCGCTCCTTCACATCGAACGCCCGCACCCGCTCGATCACAGAAGCCACCTCCTGCCCATACGCGCCCACATTCTGAACCGGCGTTCCCCCCACCGACCCCGGAATCCCCGCCAGGCACTCTAATCCTGCGTATCCAGCTTCCGTGCTCCGCCGCACGCAGTGCTCCCAGGACTCGCCCGCCCCGGCCCTGAACACCTCGTCGGCCTGCTCGATTCCCTTCACGCCCACATGCAGCACCAGCCCGTCGAACCCCGCATCCGACACCAGCAGATTGCTCCCCCCGCCCAGCACAAACAGCGCCACCTCGCGCTCCCGCGCCCAGGCGACCGCGTCCACAATCTCGCTCTCGCTCCCGGCCTCCACAAACCACCGGGCCGGCCCGCCAATCCCAAACGTCGTCAAAGGCGCAAGCGTCTGATTTTCTTTCATATCCATCGGATAAAGCCTACACCACGAGCGATTGACGGTAGAATAGAGACAGACAACTTCCCTGTCGGAGGCAAACATGTATCCAGAAATGATGGTCATTCCCATGCGCGAGGAGCTCGTCCGCGCCGGAATCAGTGAAACCCGCACCGCCGAGGATGTAGACGCTACCCTGGCCAAGCCGGGCACAACTTTGCTCGTCGTCAATTCCATCTGCGGATGCGCCGCCGGCAAAATGCGTCCTGGCGTGCGCATGGCCCTTGGCAACTCCACAAACCTGCCCGACCACAAGATCACCGTCTTCGCAGGCCAGGACCGTGAAGCCACCGACCGCGCACGCAGCCACTTCGAAGGCAACCCGCCCACCTCGCCAGCCATCGCCATCTTCCGCGACGGCAAGCTCGTCTACCTCATGCAGCGCTTCGTCATCGAGCAGTCCACCGCCCAGCAAATCGCCGCCGAACTCTCACGAGCCTTCGACGAGTTCTGCGCCAAAACCACCGCATAGAGCCAAAAAGGCAAAGCTCTTCCAACACAAAACGGCCTCCCTGCGGGGAGGCCGTTTTCTTGCGCAAACACTCCAACTCAGTCGCCCTCTTGCGCCTTAGCCAGCCTCTGCACCTTGCTGTGCTTGATCGAATAGCCAAAGTAAATCAACAAACCAAACAGCAACCAACCAATCATTACTTCCCACGTCAGCAGCGGAAGGTTCAACATCAAATAGACAGCAGAGATCATCCCCAGAATCGGCACCGCCGGAACAAACGGCGTCTTGAACGGCCGATACAAACCAGGGTGACGCAGCCGCAACACCCAAACCCCCGCGCAGACAATCGTGAATGCCAACAAAGTGCCAATGTTCACCAGTTCCGCCAGCCGTCCGACGGTCAGGAATGCCGGTAGAATCGCCACCACCACGCCCACCGAAATCGTCGAAATCCACGGCGTCCGAAACTTCGGATGAATCTGCGACGCCCACTTCGGCAACAGCCCGTCACGCGACATCGAAAAGAACACACGCGACTGCCCCAGCAGCATCACCAGCATCACCGTTCCCAGCCCGAACACCGCGCCAATCTTCACCAGCAGCGAACCCCAACTGACACCAGTAGCGTCAATTCCCAGTGCTACCGGATCGGCCACATTCAGCGATTTGTAGTTCACCAGGCCCGTCAAAACCGTCGAAACCAGGATGTAAAGGATCGTGCAGATCACCAGTGATCCCAGAATCCCGAACGGCATATCCTTCTGCGGGTTCTTGGCTTCCTGCGCCGCCGTCGACACCGCGTCAAACCCGATATACGCAAAGAAAATCGACGCCGCACCGGCCGCAATCCCGTGCCAACCGAAGTTACCGTGACCATCCGATGGTGGTATATAAGGGTGCCAGTTTGCTCGCGCAAGCTCGGGATGGTGGAAGAGAAAATAGCTTCCCAGAACCAGGAATACCCCCACCACCCCCAGCTTCACCATCACAATCACTGAGTTCAGGTTCGCCGACTCCTTGATCCCGATCACCAGCACCGCCGTCACGGCTAGAACCGCCAGAATCGCCACCAGGTTGAACAGCGCCGTCACATGCGGCAGCCCTCCCGTACTCGTTCCCGGCGGAAGCGACGTCAGCGGCAGCCAGCGCTCATGAAAGAAAACAAGCACCGTCCCCGGCGTGGCCGTCAGCCGCGGCGGCAGGTAGATGTGCAACTGCTGCAGCAAACTATTGAAGTACCCAGACCAGCCCGACGCCACCGTCGCCGCCCCAAACCCGTACTCCAGCCCCAGATCCCAGCCGATAATCCACGCCACAAACTCGCCCAGCGTCGCATACCCGTAGGTGTAAGCTGAACCAGCTATCGGAATGATCGATGCAAACTCCGCATAGCAAAGCCCGGCAAACGCGCAGGTCACGCCAGCCAGCACAAAGCTCAGCGCCACTGCCGGACCCGCGTGCAAAGCTGCTGCCTGTCCCGTCAGCACAAAAATTCCCGCGCCGATAATCGCGCCGATCCCCAAAGTGATAAGGTTCATCGCGCCCAGCGAACGCTTGAGCGTGTGTTCGCCCTGCTCGCTGGCCTCTTGCGAAATCATCGACATCGGTTTAATGCGAAGCAGTCTGGACATGGATCGGGGATGACCTCCTCGGGAGTCGGTTACAACTTCATTGCGCTTCTGCTGCGGCCGGTCCTGCCGTCCTGCGCGACCAGAATAGATATACGGGAATACCAAGCAGAACCAGCACTAATCCCGGCCATGTGTACTGGGGCTTGTATCGCAATAATACGACACAAATCCACGCCGCCAGCGCAATGTAGAGCGCAGGCAGCACCGGGTATCCCCACGCTTTATACGGCCGCACCGCATCCGGCCGCTTGAAGCGCAGCACAAACAGACCGGTAATCGTCAAAATGTAAAACACCAGTTCCGCAAAAATAATGTAGTCCAGCAACTGGCTATATGACCCCGACACGCACAGCAGCACCGTCCACGCACCCTGCACCAAAAGGCCCGCCACCGGCGTCTTGTAGCGCGGATGCAGCTTCCCCACCGTCTTGAAAAACAGTCCATCCCGGCTCATCGCGTAGTAAACCCGCGCCCCCGCCAGCGTCATTCCGTTCGCGCACCCAAACGTCGAAATCAGAATCGCCCCCGCCATCAGCCACGCCCCGCCAGAGTGGAACACCTGCCCCAGTACCGCCGTCGCCACCCGATCCTCGGACGCATACTGAATTCCCCGTGCCGCCACCGTCGCCCCGTTCGCATCCCCGTGCAGAGGCAGCACCAGCAGGTAAGCCAGCGACACCAGAAAATAAACCCCCAGCACAAATCCCGTCCCCAGAATCAGAGACAGTGGCAAATTCCGCTTCGGATTCTTCACCTCGCCCGCCGTAAACGTCACGTTGTTCCACGCATCGGCACTGAACAGCGAACCCACCTGCACCACCGCCAGAATCACCACCAGGTTCGCCAGCACCATCGGCCCGCCCACGCCCACCTGCACCGGATGCAGCGCGCTCCAGTTCGCATTCCGCCAGAACGCGCCGCCAGCGAAGTTCGCGTGCCAGGCCTCGGCGCTGCGCCCGATCGTAAAGGCCACCAGAATCAGCGCCCCCAGCGCAATCGCCTTCGCCGATGTAAAAACATTCTGGATCAGCGCCCCCAGCCCCACTCCAAAGATGTTCACAACGGTCAGCAGAATCACGACTACGATCCCAGTTAGGTTCGCCGTGCTCACCCCAATCTCCATGTTGCCCAGCACCATCGGACCCACCGGCAGCGCCGGCACATGCGCGATATGCCACAGCCAATGCGTCGTCGAGACCGACGGAAAAAACACCCCCAGAAACTTCCCAAACGCCACGCAAACCGCAGCAATTGTCCCCGTCTGAATCACCAGAAACAGCGTCCATCCAAACAGAAATCCCCACAGCGGCCCCAGCGACTCCCGCAGGTAGACGTACTGTCCGCCCGCCTTCGGCATCATCGCCGCCAGTTCCCCGTAGCTCAGCGCCCCAATCAGCGTCAAAACAGCCGTCACCACCCACGCGCCCAGAAAAAGCGCCGGCGAGTTGGTCCCCCGCGCAATATCGGCATCGACGATATAGATCCCCGACCCGATCATCGACCCAACCACGATCGCCGTCGCGCTGAAAAGCCCAAGGGTCTGCGCCAGCTTGGGGGCCTCCCCAGCCTTGCCTGCTTCTGCTTTTGGAGAGAGTTCGGGAGTCGTCACTTCTAAAGATTCTTACTAGATTCCGCTGTCGATGTCTTTACTTTTATTTCGCATTCCCAATCACAGCCGCCCACCGACGAAACTCCTTCGCCGGATCAGCCGCCCGAAAGATCGCCGCCGAAACCGCAACCGTCGTCGCGCCTGCCGCAAGCACCAGCGGAGCCGTCTCGAGCGTAATCCCCGCCGCCGCCGTCAACACCCGGTCCGGCCCCGCCAGTTCCCGCAGGCGCCGCACCCCGTCGGGCCCAATCGGCTTCTTGTCGGTCTGCTTGGTCGTAGTTGCATACACCGGACCCACGGCCCAATAATCCACCGGCTCGTCCAGAATCCCCGGCAACAGCGCCTCGGCACCCCCGAATGTACCCACAATCCGATTCGGCCCAAGCAGTCGCCGCGCCTCGCCGGGAGGTATATCCCCAGCGTCAACATGCACTCCGTCAAACCCCATTTGTTCAACCAGATCAGCACGATCATCGAGAATTAACTTCACATTCCCGGCAGGCATCGCCTCCCGCAAAACAGCCCCATCCGTCAGCAGTTCCCGGTCACTGCCGGTCTTGTTGCGGTATTCCAGCAGCGTCACGCCAGCCTCCGCCAGTGACCCGCCCAGTCGGCGAAGAAACTCCGCCCGCCCCGCACTCGGAATCGTCGCAGCATCAAGAATCGGATAAACACGTGGAAACGAAAAAGCCATAAGCCTAGCCTATCCGCAGCCACCCCACCCTGTCAGTAACCGGATCCACGTCCCCTCATGCAAGAAATGCCCCACGCACCACCGTTGCCGTCTCTTCGGCGCAAACGATGGAGCACGGGGCACCTCACCGGGCACGATTTCTAGTCCCTGCTTGTCTCACATCCCATCTGCTGAAGGCCCATATGTTCCCGGAACCGGCTTATCCAGCAGCCGCAGATAAACTCCCAATTGCGCCCTATGGTGCACCAGGTGGCTGATCACATACGTCCGCCACACTTCATACTTCGTGTCATCAATAACCGCCTGCCCACCGAAAATAAACTTCCAATTCTCATCCCACCTCGCCGGCGCAAACCCCGCAAGCACAGCCTTCGTCTCCGCCGTATCCTTTTCGAACTTCGCCAGCAGCGCCTCTTTGCTGGCCGGCGCGTAAGGCTCATACTTCTCGCCGGCCACCATCTCGATCTTGTCCTTGGCCAGCGCACTATTCGCCCAGGTCCCGGCGGACTCAGCAACATGCCCAGCCAGCCGCCCCAGGCTCATCGACTTCGCGTGCGGTTTGTAGCTGAAATCCGCATCTGCCGGAATCGCCTCCAGCATCTTCCGCGTCCGGGCGATCTCTTTGTCATACTCAACAATCAGAGCTTTTTGGAAATCCATTCGTGCAACCTCCCATGTTGCAGAGCAAGCATATCTCAACCTTCCCGCAAAAGCGAATAAAAAACGAATGTCTTCCGTGAATTTCTCACTAACCCGCCGCAACTGCAGATGCAACTCCAGATATCTAGACGCCCATTCCGGCAGCGCACAACTCGCCACGCCTCACCGCGGCAAAGCAAACGCAATATAGCTTCCGCCCACCGGCCTCTTCGGATCGCGCCCGCCGCTCGAGGCAATCACCACGTACTGCCGCCCATCCACCGTGTAGGTCGAGGGCGTCGCAATCCCCGCAAACGGCAGTGTCGTCTCCCACAGCAACTTGCCCGTGCTGCTGTCGAAAGCGTGGAACTTCCGGTCATACGCGGTCGCGCCGATAAACACCACCCCGCCCGCCGTCACAATCGGACCGCCGTAAAGCTCAGACCCTGTGTTCTTCATCCCCAGCTTCGCCAGTTCGGGATATTCCCCCAGATTGATCTTCCACAGAAACTTGCCCGTCTTCAGGTCAATCGCGTTCAGCGTGCCCCACGGCGGCGCAATCGCCGGATACCCATCCGGATCGAGAAACTTCTTGTAGCCCGTGAAAATATACTCAGGCGGCGTCTTCTTGTCCGCCCCGCCCTGCGCATCCGCGTGGTTGCTCACCTGCAAAAACCGCAGCAGAGCCTCCATGTCCGCTCCCTTCAACTCCGGAAACGGCGGCATCGCGCCTTTGCCTTTGCGAATCACTTCAACCGTCTGCGCTGCAGTCCGCCTATTCCCCAATCCAAGCAGCATCGGGAAGTCCGGCGCAATTCCCTCCCGGTGCTCACCATGGCAAATCGAGCACTGGTCGTGATACACAGCCGCACCGGCCTTGTCCGCCGCGGGCTCGTCCGTCATCTCGAGCGCCGACGGCGCGGCCTTCATCTCCGCAACGCCAGTCGGATTAGCTGTTGGCGCCCCGCTGCGCAGGTAATCAAGCAGAGAAGTAAGCGCCGCGCTGTCCAGGTTCGGGAACGATGGCATTCTCCCCTTGCCCTTCTTCACCTGCTCCTCAACCTTCTCCGGAGTCAGCCGGCCAACAATCCCTACCAGCGACGGAAACGCCGGCGGCGCTCCCGCACGGTCCACTCCGTGGCACATCGCGCACTGCCGTTGATAGATCTCCGCACCAGGATCCTTGCTCTCGACCACCGGAACAAGCCCACCCAGCCACGCCATCTCCGTTGACCCCACATACAAAACATCCGTAGCCGGATCAATAGCCGCTCCGCTCCACTCTCCGCCCCCGTCGAACCCCGGCAACACCACCGTCAGCTTGTCCAGCGAGAACGGCAAAAACTGCCCATCGCTGCGGAGCGTCCGGTACTCCTTCACCGCCCACGCATGCGCCTCGGGCGTGCGGTTCGTCAGCATGTCCTCGGTCAGCCGCTGCCGTCCAAACGGCTCCGGCAAATCCGGCTTCGGCTGTGTTGGCGAAGTCACCTCACCCGGAACCGTACTCGCAGGATACGGATACTCATGAATCGGAAACAACGGCTTTCCCGTCAGCCGATCGAACACGTAGATGTAACTCTGCTTGGTAATCTGCGCCAGGGCATCCACGCTCTTACCATCCCTTTGCAGTGTGAACAACACCGGCTGCGCCGGAAAATCGCGATCCCAGATGTCGTGATGAACACCCTGAAAGTGCCAAAGCAACTTGCCCGTATTCGCGTCCAGCGCCAGCAGAGTATCCGTGTAAAGCTCGTTTCCCACGCGGTCGCCGCCGTAGAAGTCCATCACCGCCGAGCCGGTCGGGACATAAACAATCCCTCGCTTCACATCCAGCGACATGCCCGCCCAGTTATTCGCCGCGCCAGCCGTCTTCCATGCGCCGGGAGTCCACGTTTCATAGCCCGGCTCGCCCGGATGCGGAATCGTATGAAATCTCCACCGCAGCTTGCCCGTGCGCACGTCGAAAGCGCGTATATCGCCCGGAGGCGCAGGATGCGTCTCCGGATTGCGTCCGCCCACAACAATCAGATCCTTGTACACGATTCCTGGAGTGGTCAGCGCAATCGACTGCTTCAGGTAATCCCCCCGCAGTCCTTTCCTCAGGTCAATCCGCCCGCCCTCTCCAAACGACGGCACCGGCTTGCCCGTCCGCGCATCCAGGCAATAAAGAAAGTTCATCACGCCGGCAAAAATCCGCTCGTCCTTGCCATCGGTCCAGTACGCAACCCCGCGCGCTGGCTGCGTCCCGTCAATCCCCGAGTCGAACTTCCACTTCAGCTTCCCCGTTCCAGCATCCAGCGCAATCACCTTCAGCGTCGGCGTGTAGGCATAAAGTGTCCGCTCCACAATCAGCGGATTGTTCTCTAACCCGCCCTTCTCGCCGGTATCGAAGCTCCACGCAACTTTCAGTTGCTTTACATTGGTGCGATTGATCTCCGCCAGCCTGGAATAGTGGTCAGCCCCCGGCCCGCCGCCGTACACAGGCCACCCAACCGTTCCCTGCGCCCCGCAAACCGCGCACGCCAGACACACAAAAACAATCGCAGAGAGAACGCCTCCGCCGGCCCAAACAAATCCGCTTGCTTTCATTTCCCTCTCGCTCTCTCAGAACGCAAAAATCCCCTGCGATCTATCGCCCCATCGACCTGCTCGCTGGTTTTCGATTGATCCGGCTGCTAAAAGCAAAACGATTCTTGCATCTTGAAGGGTAGAAGGTAAAGCCGCGCCCTATTTGGGAACTTCGGCCCGCGCCGCCAGAAAGCTCTCCATGAACCCCGTCGTAAACTCACCCGCACGAAAGCCTTCATCCTGAAAGATCGCCTCGTGCAGCGAAATCGACGTCTCTACGCCCTGCACCACAAACTGGCTCAGAGCGCGTTCCATCTTGGCAATGGCCTCGGCCCGGTCGCAGCCATGCACAATCAGCTTGGCAATCAGCGAGTCGTAGTACGGAGGAATCACGCCCTCCGCATACTGCGCCGTATCCACGCGCACCCCGTTGCCGCCCGGAACATTAAACGCCGAAATCTTCCCTGCAGAAGGCGTAAACTTCCGCGGATGCTCCGCGTTGATCCTGCACTCGATCGAGTGACCGCGTATCTCCAGCTTCGGCGGCAAAATCTCCCCTAGCCTGTCCCCGGATGCGATCCGCAGTTGCGCCTTCACAATATCAACTCCGGTAATGGCCTCGGTAATCGGGTGCTCCACCTGGACGCGCGTATTCATCTCGATGAAGTAAAGCTGCCGATCCGCGTCCATTAGAAATTCAACCGTCCCCGCATTCTGATATCCAATTTCAGCAAGACACCGGCACAGTGTGCGCCCCAGTTCTTCGCGCATCTTCGGCGTTACTTGCAGCGACGGCGCTTCTTCAATCAGCTTCTGATGACGGCGCTGAATCGAGCACTCGCGCTCAAACAGCGATGCCACGTTCCCGTGTTCGTCGGCCAGCATCTGGAACTCGATGTGCCGCGGGTTTTCGATGAACTTTTCCATGTAAAGCTCGCCGTTGCCAAACGCATTGGTGGCCTCGGCCGTTGCGGCATGATACTGGTTGGGCAACTCATCCACCGACCGCACGATCCGCATCCCGCGTCCGCCGCCGCCGGCCTTCGCCTTCAAAATGACCGGGAATCCCACCTTCTTTGCCCACGCTTGCGCTTCTTCCACCGTGGCAAGAATGCCATCCGAGCCCGGCAGAATCGGCACCTTGGCCTTCTTCATCGCCTGCCGCGCCTTTTCCTTTTCCCCCATCAGCCGCGTCACCTCCGGCGGGGGCCCAATAAACTTGATGTTCGACGCGCGGCACACTTCGGCAAAGTTCGCGTTCTCACTCAACAGCCCATAGCCAGGATGAATCGCGTCCACGTCCGCAATCTCGGCCGCGGAAATCACCGCAGGCACATTCAGATAGCTCTCGCTCAGGCGCGGCGGCCCTATGCAGATCGCCTCATCGGCAAAGCGCACGTGCAGCGCATTGCGGTCGGCCTCGCTGTACACGGCAACCGTCCGAATCCCCAGCTCCTTGCAGGCATTCAGAATCCGCAGCGCAATTTCGCCTCGATTAGCAACCAGAACCTTACGAAACATTCACGTCCTTTATTGAGCGGAGTTGGCAGAGCTGGCCGAGCGAAGAGTGTCAACGAGCCGGCCGGTACAATCTCCAAATTCCCTCATCGGCCTCCGCCGTGAGTTTTGGCCTCTACGATTGTTCTAACTCACCCGCACTGAAAACAGAGGTTGTCCAAATTCAATCGCCTGTCCATTGGAAACCAGGCACTTCACAATCTCTCCGGTCGCATCGCATTCAATCTCGTTCATCAGCTTCATTGCCTCGATGATGCAGACAACCTGGCCTTTTTCCACGCGGTCGCCAACTGCTACAAATGGCGCAGCGCCAGGAGATGGTGAACCGTAATATGTGCCGACAATCGGGGACTTGAGCACGTGCAATCCCTCATTGGGATCCGCTGCGGACGGCACTGCGGCAGCGCCCGTGGAAGCAATCGGAATTCCGCCGCCCGTGTGCGCCACACCAAGTTGAGCCGGACTCAGCACGCTCCCGAGCTCGCCCAGGCTGACCGTCCCGCTCTGCTGCTGATTGAACTTCAGGCGAATCTTCGTATCGCCGCGGTCAAGATCGAATTCCGCAACCTGATATTCCTGCAAAAACTCAATCAGTTGCTTTAGATCTGCAATATCCTCTGGTTTCATTCGTTCCCTGACTCTCCCACGTCTCAGTGGTGCCCGCCTGCCAGCCTCTCTCAGCCGTCCAGGTCATTCTTAGCAAAACCCTGCCTCACAACTCGATCAGGGCCTTCGGCGACGGCGTCAGCACCTGGCCTCCCGACCCCGTTACTGCCACCATATCCTCAATCCGAATTCCGTACTCGCCCGCAAGGTAAACCCCCGGCTCGATCGTAATCACCATGCCAGCACGCAGCCGGGTCGTCTGTCCCGCACCAACCCGCGGAGGCTCGTGGATCTCAAGCCCCACTCCATGGCCAGTCGAGTGGGAAAAAGCCTCTGCCAAACCCTCTCTGCGCAATATCGCGCGAGCTGCTTCGTCGACCTCTCCGCAACTCACGCCGGAGACCACTGCTGCCACCGCCGCCTCCTGCGCTTCAAGAACCGCGTTATAAACCCTGCGTTCCTCGGCCTTCGGCTTGCCCAGGTAAACGGTTCGCGTCATGTCCGAGCAGTAGCCTCCGAGGATTATACCGAAGTCGAGCGTAACAAACCCTCTGCGGGGCAACAAGGCGTTGGTCGCCCGTCCATGCGGCAGCGCAGATCGCACTCCGGAAGCCACAATCGTCTCAAACGACATCGCTTCTGCGCCCATCAGTCGAGCCTGGTGCTCCAGTTCGGCGGCTACATCAATCTCCCGCAGCCCCGGCCGGATAAAAGTCAGCATGTGCTCAAACAGATTGCAACCCGTCAAAGCGGCTTCAATCATCAACGCAAGCTCATCCTCGTCCTTGATCAGTCGCAGCGACTCCACCAGTGGGGCAGGCAGCGCAGACAGAAAAGTCCGCCGCAAACTCGCCGGCAGCGCAGCCTTCCAGCGAGCCAACTCAGCAACCGTCGTCCGCGAAGCGTCGAAGCCAGCCGCTTCCACTCCCGGCTGCGCCCCGAGCCACTGCACCGCCGCAACCGACAGTGAGCCGGAAACTATTTCCACCTGCGCAGCCTTTACTTCCTCGGTCGCCTGAGTCTTATAGCGCCCATCCGTAAACAGACGCGCCGACCGGCTCGTGACCGCCAAAACAGCGCTCGACCCGGTAAACCCACACAGATAGCGAAGATCGGGAAGATGGGTAACAACGAGTCCCGAAAGTCCGGCTCGCGTCAATTTGCGGCGCAACGCGCCAATCCGGCGAAAATAATCCACCGCGTAAGAATAACAGCAGAAAGCGATTTCGAATCAGTAGAGGTCTCGCCTTTGATGCGCCCGAAGGTCCGAACCCCTACATCGCCGGCTTGACCGGCTTCCGCTGCCGAGGATCCACCTCAGCCTCTTCGGCCTGCATATCCGACTGCCGATCCATCCACTCATCCAGCCGAGAACGCTTGAAGCGCCACCGGTTGCCCAGTTTGAACGCCGGCACAAAACCCTCCGACGCATACTTGTAGAGTGTGTCGGGAGAGATGCCAAGGTAGTCGGAGGCCTGCCGAATATCCATGACCTCCCGCACCTCGGGAACCAGAAGGTTTGAACGAACTGCGGCGTGTCGCATGATTTCCTCCAGCAGGATGAACGAAAAAGAACCTGACTCCGGCAAATCTGCCGGTAATCCTGTATATAGCGCGAATTCACCTGTAATTTCAAGGATTTTCAGGCAGTTACAGGAAATTCATCCTCTTTTCGACTCATCTTCTCCGCAGGCAATCCAGCCCCTTCCTCCCCCAAACCCACCATCTTGGGGCTCCGCACTCCTCAGCCCCAAGCCATTGGGCCGTTAGAACGGATGGTGCAAAATCCTGAAAACTCACGCTCCCGGGTGCGCAAGAACCGCCATGGATCCCGGTCGCTAGCGGCGCCTACCGCGCGCTCGCCGGTGGCACAATGCCGTTCATGCGCAGGTACTCAACCATCTGGCCGTAGTGGTCAAAAGCGTGGCTCACCGCGAACCCCGCAAGAGTCGAACGCGTCTGCAAACCTGGCTCCGGCGACTTCAGTGCCTCAAATGCGTTGGTCGCCGTCAAAGTCCCAATCGCTTTATGCCCGAACGCAAACGATGCCGCCAGTGCAGCCACAATATCGTCCTTCTTCGTCAGCGTCCCCAGTGCCTTCGTGTCCACGTCCGGCTTCAGCCCGCTCATGGCAGAGAACAGGGAATAATTAGCCTGCGCCACGTGGGTCGCCTGCTGGCCAAACGTCCTCACCGTTGCAAACTCCGTCTTCTGCCCCGCCACAAAAATTGACGCGCTCGGCGCAAAGTCGAACTTATCCGCCGGCATCGCCTTCACCGCGCCCATCATCTCGCCTTCAATCAGGTGCAACTCCGCATTCAGCGCAGCAGCCGGCATCACAATCGTTCCAGCCTCAGGCACTTTCGCCGCGCCACTGTTCATCTGCGCCACCGCAACGAACGAACCCATCCCCACCAAACAACAAGCCGCCATCAAACGAATACCCATCACGCACCTCCATTCAAAATGTCTTTTTCAAGCGTTCATAGCCTATCAGAACCCATGCGCGACCCATGCGCGTTCCCCGCCATTGCCAAATATCCTCAGCCCGCGCCTCTTCGCCCCTTTTTCGCCCCTGCCCTATAATCCCTCTATGGACTTTCAACTGGTCACCAACTACAAACCCAAGGGCGACCAGCCCCGCGCCATCGAAGAGCTCGTCAGCGGCCTCGCCGCCGGCGAAAAGCACCAGGTCCTCCTCGGCGTCACCGGATCCGGCAAAACCTTCACCATGGCCAAGGTCATTGAGGAGTCCAACCGCCCCGCGCTCATCCTCGCCCACAACAAGACCCTCGCCGCCCAGCTCTATCACGAGTTCAAGCAGTTCTTCCCCTCCAACGCAGTCGAGTACTTCGTCTCCTACTACGACTACTACCAGCCCGAAGCCTACATCCCCGCCGGCGACCTCTACATCGAGAAGGAAGCCACCATCAACGAAGAGCTCGACAAGCTCCGTCTCTCCGCAACCCGTTCCCTCTTCGAGCGCCGCGACTCCATCATCGTCAGCTCAGTCAGTTGCATCTACGGCCTTGGCTCGCCAGAGGCTTACTTCGGCATGTTGCTGCTGCTTGAAAAAGGCCAGCACATCAGCCGCAAAGACATCACCCGCCGCCTGGTCGAAATCCTCTACGAACGCAACGACACCGACTTCCGCCGCGGCACTTTTCGTGTCAGAGGGGACGTCATCGAAGTCTTCCCCACCTACGACGAGACCGCCTACCGCATCGAACTCTTCGGCGACGAAATCGAGTCTCTCTCACAAATCGACCCGCTCTTCGGCACCGTCAAGCAAAAGTACTCCCGCCTGCCCATCTACCCCAAGAGCCACTACGTCGTCCAGCCCGAGCGCAAGGCAGAAGCCATCACCACCATCCTGGCCGAGTTGAACGAACGCGTCGCCGAGCTTGAGGCTGAAGGCCGCATGGTCGAGGCGCAGCGCATCCACCAACGCACCCGCTTCGATCTCGAAATGATCAAGTCCATGGGATACTGCCATGGCATCGAGAACTACTCGCGCCACTTCTCCGGCCGCCTGCCCGGCGAACCCCCTCCCACACTACTCGATTACTTCCCCCGCGACTTCCTCCTCTTCGTCGACGAGAGCCACGCCACCATCCCCCAGGTCCACGGCATGTGGTTCGGCGACCAGAGCCGCAAGCAGAACCTCGTCGACTACGGCTTCCGTCTTCCCTCGGCACGCGACAACCGCCCCCTCAAATTCGAGGAGTTCGAAAACCGCATTCACCAGACCATCTACGTCTCCGCCACCCCCGGCCCCTACGAGCTCACCCGCTCCGCCGGTGTCGTCGTCGAGCAAGTCATCCGCCCCACCGGTCTCGTCGATCCTGAGGTGGAAATCCGCCCCGTCAAAGGCCAGATCGACGACCTGCTCGCCGAAATCCGCGACCGCGCCAAGCGCAATGAGCGCGTTCTCGTCACCACCCTCACCAAGCGCATGTCCGAAGATCTTGCCGGCTACTACACTGAAGTCGGCGTCCGCTGCCGCTACATGCACTCGGAGATTGAAACCCTCGAACGCGTCAAGCTGCTTGCCGCTTTGCGCCGTGGCGAGTACGACGCACTCATCGGCATCAATCTTCTCCGTGAAGGCCTCGACCTGCCCGAAGTTTCTCTGGTCGCCATCCTCGACGCAGACAAGGAAGGCTTCCTCCGCTCTGCCGGCTCGCTCATTCAGACCATGGGCCGCGCAGCGCGCCATCTCCAGGGCCGCGCAATCCTTTACGCAGACCGCATCACCGACTCCATGCGCCGCGCAATGGACGAGACCGATCGCCGCCGCACCGTTCAAAAGGCCTACAACGAGGAAAACGGCATCACGCCCCAATCCATCGTCAGCCAGATCGACATGGGTCTCGCCGAGATTCTCAAATCCGAATATGGCGATATCGACGAAGAAGAAACTGCGGATCTGCCCGAATTTACCTCGCAAGCCGAGTTCGATGCACATATCGCAAAACTCGAAATCCAGATGCGCGAAGCCGCAAAGAAATTTGAATTCGAGAAGGCCGCCCGCCTCCGCGACGCCATCAAGCAATTGCGCGAAAAGGAGCTCCTTTTCGGTTGATTCCCCTGCCTTAGGCAACAGAACCGCCAAGCAGGGCATCCCAATACACAGATAGTTACAGTTTCGCGGGGCCGATAGATAGGTCGGCAAGATCTGGGGTGGATATTGAAAATTCTCTTGGTGGACGACGACCCGTTGCAGGCGTTCGTACGCAAGTCCATTCTGGAAAAACGATTCGCAGACGTACTTCGTGTTGCTGGAGCAGCAGAAGCACTTCGCCTGGTGGAGCAGCCCCAGTTCGCTGGCAACCTTGGCCTCGTCGTCTCCGGACATCGACTCGCCGACATTGGAGTGCCCGCCTTCGTCGCAGAGCTCCGCATTCGCATGCCTTCGCTCCCCGTCCTGGTTCTGGGAGCTTCCGAAGAAGTTCATTGCGCTTACTCGGGCGAAGGGGTCCGCTTCCTTCCCCGCCCCTTCGTGGCAGAACAGATTCTTGCACTTGCCAGCCAGATGCTCCTGCAAAATGAGCCTAAGCCCGCCTGATTCCTTCCTCACTCCTTCTTAAATTCCTGATTAATTCATTCTTGATTCCTTCTCGATCCCGCTCTTGCACTGGGCGCACCCATCCGCACGGTGTGAGCAGGATCACACACAAAAGGCCTATGATGGATTGAGAATTACCGCATCGGGATTCTCGCTCCTCCCAGTTCAGCATGCGAAAATCATCGTGGAGTCTCCATCATAATGGCAGCATTCGGTAGCTTTGCTCTTCTCATCGCGTTGGCTTTGGCAGCCTACAATCTCCTCGCTGGAGCGTTTGCCCTACGGCTCATTGCAACGGGACAGCCCGCACGAATCTCGCCCGAGCGACTGGCAGACACCGCCCGCCGTGCCGGAATCGCCGGATTTCTCGCCGTCTCCGCAGCCGCCTTCGCGCTCGTTTGGGCCGTCTTCACCAACGACTTCTCCATCACCTACATCATGGAGCACTCGAATAGAGCCCTTCCCGGCCCCTACAAGTTCTCTGCCTTGTGGAGCGGCCAGGAGGGTTCGCTGCTCCTCTGGGCCTGGCTGCTGGCGACCTACGGCTTTGTCCTCCGCCTCACCCACAAAACCGATGTAAAACTCTACGCCTACGCCGGCACCATCCTGGCCGGAATTCAGGTCTTCTTTCTGCTCGTCCTCAACTTTGCCGCGCCTCCATTCGCGCTGCTAAAGGGTGCCATTCCTCCCGACGGCAACGGACTCAATCCACTGCTCCAGTATCCGGAGATGGTGATTCATCCGCCCATGCTTTACCTCGGCTACGTCGGCTTCTCGGTTCCCTTCGCCTTCGCACTCGGCGCACTCATGATGCGCTACCCCGGCGAAAAGTGGATCAAAGTCACCCGCGTCTGGACCATGGTCACATGGCTCTTCCTCACCGCTGGCATCTTCCTCGGCATGCACTGGGCTTACGCGGTCCTCGGCTGGGGCGGCTACTGGGGCTGGGACCCGGTCGAAAACGCAAGCTTCATGCCCTGGCTCACAGGAACCGCCTTTCTACACTCCGTCATGATGCAGGAGAAGAAAGGCATGATGAAGAGCTGGAATGTCTGGCTTATCTTCTCAACCTTCCTGCTAACGTTGCTGGGTACGCTGCTCACCCGCGCCGGGCTCGTCAGTTCGGTCCACGCCTTCGCGCAGTCCTCCATCGGCACCTGGTTCATCGTCTTCATGGGCATCGTGCTCGCCGTCTGCATCTTTACCTACGTTCTTCAGCGCGGCCACCTCAAAAGCGAGCAGCATATTGAATCGCTGGTCAGTCGCGAGTCCAGTTTCCTCTTTAACAATCTCGTCCTGCTCACCGCCTGCTTCGTCATTCTCTGGGGAACCCTCTTTCCGATCCTCAGTGAATACGTCGTCGGAAACAAGGTCACCGTAGGCGCCCCGTTCTATAACCGCGTCGCCGTACCCATCGGCCTGTTCCTGCTCTTCCTCACCGGCGTCGGACCACTCCTCCCCTGGCGATCAACATCCTTGAAGGCCATCAAGCGCAACTTCGTCCTGCCGGTCATCGCTCTTTGGGCCATGGTCATCGTCTGCCTGGCAGTGGGCGTGCGCCCCTGGAAAAATGGCGCATTCTCTGACGGCAACTTCTATGCGCTCGTTGCATTCTCCGTCTCCGCCGCTGTTATGACCGCCATCCTCTCCGAGTTCCTGCGCGGAGCAGGCGTCATCTCCCGCCAGACCGGACGCAACCTCTTCGTCGCCACCTGGCTGCTCACCCGCCGCAACACCCGCCGTTACGGCGGATACATCATCCACATCGGCGTCGTCGTTGTTGTCATCGGACTCGCAGGTTCTGCCTTCAACACCAGTCAGGA
>Ga0307377_10003376_pt1 | contig 18073 bp, 26 predicted proteins | sample TR3MG_FD_202535 | JGI IMG/M metagenome (GOLD analysis project Ga0307377, IMG submission 202535) | Soil microbial communities from Risofladan, Vaasa, Finland - TR-3 | ecosystem: Environmental > Terrestrial > Soil > Coastal area > Acid sulfate soil | place: Finland: Risofladan, Vaasa | collected... | reverse complement strand
ATCTTTTTGGAAGACTCTGACTACCGAAATTGGATTTGGCCTCAAATTGCTGAGTCAAAAACGCCTCCAAGTCCTTTTGTGTCAACCAAGTTACCCCAGCTTGAGCTGCAACGGAAGCCATCTGAGCTGCAATCCCAGCCAGCATGTTGGCTTGCATTGGAGCCTGTCCAACTTGAGCTGGAGTTGGAGCCTGAACAGGCGCTGCCCCTGCGCCAGGCGCAGGAGTTGAAACTGTTGGGGCAGGGTTTTCTTCGGCGGGACCAGCAGCTTTCTTTTTGAGCATTTCAGTAAATTTCGACATGACGCTATCTGGATCTGACATTCTTCCGATTTTCACAGTTTTCTCCTTGGTAACGCCTGTTCCTTGTTTCTTAGAAACTACGACATCTTCCTCTGAAAATATCTTCCAGACTAGTTTGTTAATCAAAAATCTGAGCAGATTTCATTTTTCTACTTGAAATCTCATTTCCAAAAGTTAATTTTAACAGTGCAGTCAAAAAAACAATGGTTAATAGGAGGAGTAATCATGAGTCAAGAAAACACACCCATTACTGTCTGTCATTGCGGAGAAACCATAATTGTTGGTGTAGGCTGCGGAGATTGCAGACACCGTGAAAGACAAAGACTCAAAAAGATTCTCCAAAAACTGAAAAATGCAATATCTGAGAAGAATATTGTAGTAGAATCTAAATAAACAAAGAAAAGCAGTTGTATCCTGCCCGAAATGCAGGGGAAGAGGATGGGGAAAAATGATCGAACTGGCCAGGAAATTTGCTGAAGCAGCCCATCAAGGGCAAGTGCGTAAGTACAACGGAAAACCGTACTTTACCCATCCCGAACGGGTTGCAAAACGTTTGCAGGAGCTTGGCTATCCTCCAGAAATGGTTGCAGCCGGTTACTTGCACGATGTCGTTGAGGATTGCGGTATCAAGATTGAAGAAATTGAAGCAGCCTTCGGCCCTAAAGTCGCAGAACTGGTTTCTGGACTGACCAACCCAAGCAATGGTCTGAAACTATCCAGGGCAAAAAGAAAACAGATCGACAGAGAACACTTGGCAGCACAGGGAACGTTTGTCAAAATAATCAAGCTGGTTGACCGGATCGACAACATTAAGGAGCTAGAAGGCGCAGACGCAGATTTCAAGAAGCTGTACTTAGAAGAAACGATACTTTTGATTCCTTGCTTGTATAGTGAATGCGGGTTAGACAATCCAACCTATTACAATCTAATGAGTCAACTGGGAAAGCTGGTTATAGAGATGACTGGCAGTTAAGAAACTCAAAAGGAGTCTTGTATGGGCGATTTCGGCCTGAGTGACGACTATATTATGTTCAGGGGCTGTTTGTACAATGCCATCAAATACTTTTGGATTACTTCTCTTATAGTAGCAGTTGGTTATACGTTGTATCGTTTAATTTTAGGATAGTTCAAAAATAAGCAGAAACTCCCCTCCCAGTACCCCAAGAACTTGACCATTGTATCATGTGAAAAGAATAGCAGAAGCATGAGTTCAAAAAATAACTTCTATGATCGCCTGGTCCTGCCCCCCAAGACCTAGTAGTACTATGAAGCGACGAATGAAAACATGTTGCAACCATGGCCGTTCTCAATTGTCATTTTCCCATGAGCCTGACCAAACAAAATAAGATTCGAACGACTTTGAGAAGGCGTGAAAAGAGGCATCACCGCTCATTGTCGATGATGCCTCCCAAGAAGATGACAAAGGATGTCTGAAAAATTAGCCTATGCAACGCATTTGGCTTAGGTTTCAACCAAGAAGCGGTATTTGTTCTTTTCCAGCGAAAACGTCCAGCCAATGCCTTCATTGACGGTTTGGATGTTTGGTGGAACCCGAAGGAAGTACAACTTTCTATGCCCATCTTCCTCAGGTGTCGAATTGACCAGTTCGAGGAAGGCAACCCTCTCATCGTCACCGTCTTTCAAATCCAGATGGTAGAGTATGTTATGACCGCCTTCTACGGCAACTTTGTCAATGACCTTGGAATCTTTGCGTAGTTTTTCGTAACCGCAACGCTCAAGGGCAACTCGCCGTAATTCGGCGTTGTCCATACTCATGAGGTCTTTAGCCGACAAGGTCGGCATGTCTCTCCAAAGCTTCGAATCAATGTGAATGCCGCGCCAATAATGATGTTTCGTCCCGTTTTTGGTAATAACGGCGGGACCTCGGCTATTATGGATACGGTTCATCCAACAGAAAATCTGCGTTCCGTCGGACATTTCAATGCATGGCAGTCCTTCCCTATGAAGGTCGCCAGAATCGCTCCTGAAGACTTGCATGAAAATTTCCTTCCTTTCTTTTCAGGGGGTAGGGATTCAGTTTCAGAAAAATGCGCGGCGGAACCAGCGAATCCCGCCGCGCACTTGGAACAGGAGTCTTCGTTAGTCAGCTACTGGACGAATTTCATCAGGCTGGTACTCTCTCTGCTGTCTGACCTCGTAGACTCCTTTAGTCAGATGAACCGTACCATGTTCTTCATGGTTGAGGGTCGTTTCCTTCTCGACGTTGAGAAACCGAGATCTCTCGTTGCCCCCCTGACCACCACCGGTTATCTCAAACAGCTTGGCATGCGGATCGAGAACCGCATGGGCATGGCCGGTTACTTCGCCTTCGGCCAAGATGATTCTGCCCCGATCATCCCTTTTGACTTCCTTCGCTCCAGCAGGGATGCTGTCAACCTTGATCAGAAGAACATCCCCTTGTCTCAAAACATTAGTCATTCGCTTCTCCTTTTCCTTTTCCTTTTCCCTTCCGTGTCCATCCTGCCTATATTATAGGCAGGATGGACGTTGAGTCAACAATATAATTCAAAAAATCTTCACTCCAACCCTGTTTACTAGTTATTCCGGACCGAACTGCTTCTTCATCTCCGTCATCTGTTCCGGGGTGTAACCATGGGTACACCAAGCGGGCTGAATGCAGATTTCGATGACGTTCGGGTTGATGTGAACATCGCAGGGAATGGCATCTTCCCGCTGAGGAGCGACATTGGACGCAGGTCCAGTCTGCTCAACGGCAAAAGCGTTGGAGAGGATGAGCAGGTCGGCAGAGGCGCTGACCAAGAAACCGCGATACCAGTAGCGCATACAGAGGATCGCAACCGGTTCTCCAAGCTTCTTCTGGAGCATTCCCAACATCGACTGGCTTTGTGTCACGGGCGTCTTCATTTCTTTTCTCCTGTTCCATGGGCTGGTCGAACACTCGACCAATTGAGAGGGATATTACCTCTGAAAAACAGATTTTCAAGTGTTTTTCTGAAAATTTTTAGAATTCAAACGGGAGGCTCAATCCCAACGTCCGTACCAAGAAGCTATGTACGATCTAGTCCATGACGTGCTGAATTCAATATTGTTGACACATGACAAAGAGTTGTACGACATTCTGCTCCCGTTGAGCGCAGAACACCGGTCCCCTTCGCTCCAAGAAACAGAACGGCATTGCAGCGTTGCTGATTTAAGGTTCGCCCAGTTCATGAAAGTTCCGCCAAGGAAACCCCGGCCAGAAGGCAGGGGAGGAATTGGCGGCATCCTCCTTTCTAAAAAAAACTCTCTGTGGCCAATTATCACCCCAGTTATATGAATTCATTTGGCCTTGTTTCCAGCTATCAGAACAAGTTGTACGAGACACAGAAGCGCTGGAATAACAAGAATCGCTTGTCCATGATTTTGAAAGAGTACGATACCGTCCTGTATAAAGTATCGCTATATTCATCTTGAAATAGTCTCTATCTTGCAGTCCTTGGTATTAGCTATGTGATACGGGGGGCCAACGAATGGAGAAAACTCCGAAGCGGCGCGGAGGGCCAATAAGACACGGTCCTTCGGCGATATCTCCATCTTGATTGTACTGAACAGTGACCCCAGCGCAATTTCCTCCCCGCAACCATCGGCAGCGAAGCCAATCGAATTAACGCCGACCTGATAGTCGTTTTCAATGGAAAACAGTTTATCCTTGACGGCTACGAGAAAGGACCCGCCGGTCTTGATCCCTTCCTTCTGTGTCTCGGCCCCTCCGTCGTCGAACGCCTTCTGTACCTTGGGGATGAACTTCGTAACCATGTACTTGTGGTTGACCTCGCCCTTGTGAACGCTAAGTTCGTCTAAGAAATCCTCGCCATACATGAGAATTTGGCCCATCCGAAAGCTCGTTGAGTAGGCTATCATAACCCCGTCGATATTGGGGTACTTGAAGAGTTTCATGTCCTCGCGAGCCATGCGGGTATAGGAGGTTGATCCGATGGAATCTACGCCCATCCAGACGGACTTCTTGTCAACCAAGCCGACGATGCATGTCATTTGCGCGTATCCTTACAGTCTGATCTCGATGCTCTTCCCGTCTTCCACGTTGACGATCCTTTCCAAATCGCGCAGGGCTCGCAGCCGTTCCATCTGCCCGGAATAATGCCCGGTATGATTCCCCCTGCATAAAGTATCGCTATATTCATCTTGAAATGACCCATTTGACTTGCGCAAACCAACCCAGATCTTTTCCTCCAGCGTAAGATACGCTGCTTCTAAGACTCTGCTCGATCTCTTTGAGTTTGTCAAATATAGAACCTCTGTACGGAATCTCAATCCTATGGCCTTCAACATACTCTTTCGCGCCCTTGTTCTGTTCAGATGCGCTACCAAAGTATTCCTTGGTTATTCTTCCGTCATCGTGAATGATCTTCTTGCCAGGCGATTCCTCAAATCCGGCCAATAGCTTGCCGACCATAACCATGTAGGCTCCGGCAACCAAAGCTTTGGCAATATCGCCGTTCTCAACAATGCCTCCATCAGCTATGATCGGAACACTGACAGCTCTAGAACACTTTAGAACAGCAGAAAATTGTGGCCTTGAAAAACCAGTCTTCAATCTTGTAGAACAGACCGCTCCTGGTCCGACACCAACCTTTATTGCATCTGCTCTCCAGCTTTCCAAATCGCTTGCGCCTTCTTCAGTACAAACATTCCCCGCAATGACAAAAGACTGAGGAAGCGTCTTCTTAATGAACGCAATCATCTTCTTCATCTTAAGACAATGACCATGAGCAATGTCAATTGTAATGAAGTGAGGCATTATCTTTTCTTTAGCCAATTTGGAAATGACTTGTTTACTATCCTCATTTACTCCTACAGATATACTGATGACTAATCCATGACTTTTCATTTCTTGTGCAAAACTAAACGTATCGACTCCAAAACGATGCATGACATAAAAATAGCCCTTCTTTACCAAATTAACAGCCAAGTCTTGACTGATGACCGTCTTCATGTTCGCGGGGATGATAGGAAGCTTAAAAAGAACATTTCCGAGACTTCTGGATACGTCAACGTTTTCTCTTGAATTTACAGTTGAGAATCTTGGAAGAAGCAGAATATCCTTGTAGTGAAGTTCCTGTTCCACGTCTCTCTCCTACAGATGAATGGAAACCATCTTTCGCTCTGCAACCATTAGGCTCAAATATTCAGTAATCTTACTCGTATGGATTCCAACCTGCTCCTTGATCGGCAATGACTGACGAAACAGTTCAACCTCGTTCTTGTCAGAGATAACAATACACTTGTCTTCAATGCCTCTCAAATCGATGAACCTTAGCTTCCAAGACGAATCATCTCCCCAGATGCAACCAGAAACAAATCCGAACGGAGGGAATTGGATCGTCTTACCTGACTCTTTGGCGTCTTTTGTGAATTCTCCATCTGAACATTCAAAATCGTCAAACATATAGAAGCTATGCCATTCTGTACTGCCAAGGGTCTGATACCTGTCTTCGTAATATTGGGGAACCCATAGTTCGACAGGGCAGAATCCCCAAGCACTTGGCTGTTCTCCGCACCAGTCTTCAAACTTGCCGTTTTCAAGCAGCGCGACTCTGGTACAGGTATAGTCGGCTGAATACAGGGCATACCATTTGCCGTTCAAGAAGAACGGGCAGAAAGTCTGAGCAATATAACTTGGATACCCTCGCTCATAAGAACCTATTTGAACACCATCTTTGTAAACGGTAACGTTGACCGTTGACCAACAGCCTTCTTTGGGAGTATTTTCGGACCATGCTATGGAGAAGGGGGTATTAGGGTAGATATGTGCTTCCATTTTTCAATCCTTTTAAAACGATGCAGTCAGGATTCAAACCTGATTTGCAATCTTTGGCGGTTCTGCCGCGCATGGATTCGGCTCCACGCATTGCTTAAGGGGTTTGCAGGCCGTACCTCTTATCCGGTTCAGAGGCCCAATCCCTAGCCCTATTTGTGTTCTCACCACATCGCCGCATCGCGTTCTTATTCTTCAAATTCGATTCCCAATGGTTGTTCTTTAAAAACGTCCTTTGTTCTTTTGACTTCAGCCTGTTCAACCCTCTTCTGTCCAATCAAACAATAGCCAGCGTCAACTTCTGAGGCTATGAACCTGCGGCCCATTCTCCGACAAGCAACCGCTGTCGTTCCACTTCCAGAAAACCCATCAAAGACGATTCCTCCGGATGGAGCAATGCAACTGACTATGTGCTCTATTATGCCTAGTGGCTTTTGCGAAGGATGTACCCTTTCATCATTCTTCTCAGTTATGACGTAGGTATCATGCCGATACTCGTAGTCTCCTCTGTTCCCGTTTCCAGACCACGGTTCTCTGTCCAATAGAATATCATATTGGCTATCCAGATTCAACAGTTCTTTCAGTGGACGATAGAATCTTGGGGTTGGCAAACACCAAGCAGGATCTCCAACCCTCGTCCATTTCATTATCAATCGACTGTCGCAACCAAGCTTTTTAGCTAACTCATTTCGGTTCAGTCCAGATGCCTCTACTGCCTTGTTTAGATATTCTGCCATTTCTCTATGGAATTCACTTGGTTGTTTTAGGAGATACTTTTGCCCTACAACAACGGCCTGTGTTCTTGGCAACCAACCAAGATAAGGGCGAGCATTGCCTTTGGGAAGGTACATAGACAACGTTCTGCGATACATGAACCCAGATGACCTTAGACAATCAATGCAAATGTCCAAGTTTCTCATTGTCCAAAATATTACGACATGCCCATTTCTCTTGACCTTCGGTTCAATTCCTTTCAAGAACTTACCCAACAGGTCTTCTGCCTCTCCTACGGTATCATCGCCTTCGTAGCCCATGGCTTCGCCATAGGGAGGATCAATCAAAACGCCATCCAGTTCAGTATCTGGAATGGCTTTCATGACTTCCAAGCAGTTGCCATGAACGATCTTGTCCAAATAGTCGTCTGGATATTTCATTCTTCAAACTCGATTCCCAATGGTTGTTCTTTGGTAATACTCTCCTTCTTTTCTGGCAATGGATTATAGGTTTTTCTTTCAGCTTGGTCAATTCGTTTTCGCGCAATCTCGACGTATTGAGCCTCCATGTCTATGCCAACGAAGTTGAACCCTTCTTTTACGGCTGCTTTGCCAGTACTTCCTGACCCCATGAAGGGGTCCAGAATTATACCATTCGGTGGAGTTACCAATCGACATAGGTACTTAAGAAGGTCGTACGGTTTTACTGTCGGATGGTTATTTCCTTCTCCTCTATCTGACTTGCTGGCCTTGGCGCAATAGAAAAAACGAGCAGCCGAACCTTTGTCTTGATAGCTCCCGAATGATCTTCTCTCATATTTTCCATAACAATTGCTTCCATCTTCTTCGTTACGGCTCGGTTCATTTCCGCTTATCGGACTTCCAGATTTTGCTTGAGGGAATAATTGGACGACTTGGTCGCTTCCGTCATGGATAAGATTGGCAGGGAATCGGCCCTGATTTGTTAGTCCAACAGCCTTACTTGAAGCCAATGTTCCATCTAATCTGCCGCAGAGCGAGTTTCCACTATATTCAATATCTTCTCTTAAAGGATGAACCTCTCTTTTCGGACGCCCTCCTTTTTCAGCATCAATTCTGCATCCATCAATATTCAAAGCTCCTGTTCCGTACTTCAAAACATTCTCTGCCATGGTTCCAATCAAAGGCTTTCTAAAAACCAGAATTGGCTCCCATGCTGGCTTAAGAGCGCTTCCCCATCCTTGCCACGTCTTGGCATCTTCGGTCTCCGGGGCGGTGACGTCGGCAGACCAGCGGTCCCCATACCCATGCCCGCCCTGCTCCTCGTGCGGCTTCGAATGGCTCTCGTCGGTTTTGCGATTGGCTCCGTCCCTAGCAAAGTCCGCCGCCTTACCTACGACCTTCCTCTCTACGCCAGCCGCTTTGTCAATCGCCTTACTTACATCCTGCGATTTTGGAAATCCAGACCCGTAACACCACATTATTGTATCACGAAATTCCCATCCGGCATCTTCGATGTTGCAAGCAAGCCTATGGAATGTTCTGGTTCCGCCAAATGCAAGCAGATGGCATCCCGGCTTGGCAACCCTTAACGCTTCTTTCCAAATCTCTACCGTTGGGAGTTTTTCATCCCATTTCATTCCCATAAATCCGCCTGGCCCATTCCCTGTTCCGATTCTGCTTCTTCCATGCGGAGAATTCAGATCAATGGATTTGACTCCTTTTCCTCCCTTTTTTCCAGAAGTCAATGCATATGGAGGATCACAAACAATACTATCGATGCTGTTTGCATCCATCTTTTTCATGGCATCTAGACAATCAGCATTTATCAGGGTTACTTTTTCCACTGGTCTCTCCTGCTTTAATATGGATCAATGAATATTTGATGCTTCGGGCATTTTCTTTTCGTCTTCTGAAATCATTTTCTTTGAAAGGAGGATGTCGTTTTTAAACGCGCTCCAAATCACATACTCAACTCCATCAAATTTAAAGCGAACAATTTTGGTGCTCCGCTGGTGCATCTCGAAAACTTCAATCTGAATGAGATTGGGTTCTTCTTTTTTGTTTTGAACAGATAGTGGTTGGGTATTACTAAAAAAAGACACTTGTATTAATTGCGATGCCAAGAGAAAAAAGAAAATAAGCGGGAGTACAATTACGGCTAAAAAAAGAATAAATTTGATTCGTTCTTTCTCTATTATGTTCATTTCAGAACCCCGCTTCCTTTCTGACATCCTGAAACATTTCACGAATGTTCTTGGTCCCGATGGGTATCCTCGGAGAAGACGATGAAATAGCATACTCTCTGTTTACGGCATCTACGTACATGGTAAATTCGCCTTCCATCCCCATAAAATGCTCTTTCCAGACTTCAGGTTTTACCATTTCATTCAGGCCCAACTGTCCAATCGCCGCTGTATCGAACGAAACAATGCCATTGTTCGGTCTTGAGAATATACCTGGCAACCAGAACTTCCATTCTTTCAAGTTCAACTCGACACTCGGATTTTTATCCAGATATGCCTTTCCCCTGCCAACAGTTTTGTAACCAAGAACCAGAATCTTCTTGTTTATCCTTAGCAAATTCATGGCAACGTGAGGACTCGTAATCCCCAGAATACAATGAAATACGGCATTTATTCCAAAGACTTCGTTGAAAACGTCGGAATAGTCGTCCGCTGTCAGTCCAATACCGAAGACTAGTTTTTGATCAACCAACTCCTTAAATGCGTTGGCCAACACGAAGGGGTTATCTTCTTTGTTAAGAAAAGAGGTTGGCTTGATTGTTATGTTCGCAATCAAGTTCCTTTCTTTCAGCCCATTCAGTATCTCTATCAAATTTGGATGCGCCAGCGGATCTCCGCCGCCCAATGCAATCTCAGTTCCCGGATGGAGACCTTCAACAATGGAAAAGATGGTTTGCAAATCAGCATGTTTACCATCAGGCGTTGAACCTTCATGGCAGTAAGGACAGTTATTGTCGCATTGATCTGTAATCTTCAGGTCAATGGACTCTGGCATGACTGGAGCAGGAACAGCGTAAACTTCACGGACTTTGGTTCCATCTTCATGAATGAAGACTTTGCAGTTCCCATTTTTGTACTCGTACAGAACTGGGTTAGTTTTCTGGTTCACTTATCTTTTCCTCGACGATCTGCCATCCCCATGCCGTTTTTATCTGTATCTGAACAAGCGTTCTAAGTTCAGATTTATTTATTACTTGGTATCTTTTTGGAACCGAACGATTGCAATTCGGACATACCTCTGGAGGTACGATGATTTTGAAAATTGGTCCGTCCTTAAGACAACGGTAGTACAGCTTACCGTCAGCCTTAACAACTTCTCCATTGCAGGTATGATTCACAGATCCTCCTATTTGTTGTCATTGTCGATGATTAGGGTGCTCTGAGGATTGAAGATGAAATTCTTGATGTTGTCTTCACTTTCGAAAACTTCTGTGCATAGATCAGTACTTTGGTCATCAATGTATCCTTCAGGCCAATAACTGTCCGTAGATTTGCTGAAGACTACTTCAAAAGCCCCTGTATGGTCTTTGATGGCCTTGACAAGCATCTCCTGAAAACGCTCTCTATTCTCATGTACATACTGAAGCCAAGTATAGCAATAGCTCGCCTTTGTATGACTGTCTGTAAATTTGTCATACCCCCATCCAAACTCTCCGGGGAATATTTCGAATGACTTGTCCTTATAGTCAGACTTGACCAGATCGCCAGCAACAATGGTCAGCGAATGAACAGAGCTGCTGGCAGTTTCGAATACAGACCTTCTAATTTGCCTCATATGGCTTCCTCCAAATGCGCACTCTACCGTTCCAAACCTTATTTTCAAGCCTCGATCTTGACGATTTCTTCGCTGACCAAGCGATAGCCAAGCTTGGTCAAATCATGCTGGCACTTTTCGACGGTAGAGTTTGCCTTCTTGAGCATGGCTTCTCCGTCTGCGGCATCAGGAGCAGTCATCTCTTGGAAGGCGGCAGAGACGGTTTTCTCCCCCTTCTTGACTTCTTCGAACTTTTCGGGAGACTTTTCTTGAACTTGACCGGCTTTGTAAACGTAGGACTCAGAAACACCAGCTTCCTTGGCCGCTTTTTTGACAACCTGCTTTTCCTTCTTGTCTGCCTTGGGTTTCTTGGGCTTGCTGACCTTGGGCGGCTTTCCGGTTTCAGACTCAGGAGAAGGCTGGTCTGCTTCTTCAGGAACGTCATTGTCTTCCTGTACCTCTTCAGGGGCTTGAGGTTCTTCCTTCTCATCTGCGGCAGCTTTGTTCCGCTGCTCAGCCAAGGCCAAAGCAATGACAGCTCGTTCGGAAGCGTTCAGATGACGTCTGTTCAGGTTCATGGAACAGATGAAGTCAGCGACATCTGCATCAGATTCAAAGGATTCATCCTTATCTTTGATGACAGGCTCGACCTTGGCCAGTTCGCAGGCCAGAAGGCGGTTTCGTCCGTCGATGATTTGACCTTTCCATCGGATGATGGGCAGACGCTGGCCGTTTTCCTTGATGTCTTGGGACAGCTTTTCCAAGTCTTCCTTGGGGAGTTCGGGGAACAGCTTGGCGAACGGATGGATCTTAATTTCCATGTTTCAATCCTCTCTTTCTATGGATGCATGGTACACCATTTCTAAACTGTTTCAAGTTAATTTTCAGGATTAACAAAAGATTATGCAACGACAGGATTTCTGTCTGGAGGATTCAGAAACAATTAACGTATTTTCTTGACTCCCTGTCTCTTTGTATTATAGTAGCCCTCAGGAGAGCATAGCCCATGATCAACATAACTACTGACAGAAAACTAGAAATCTTCGAAAGGTTCGATACAGACAATACTCTTTTTAAGCACAAAAAAAGGCCGGTTCCTAAAGAAGGACAGAAATACGTTGTTCCGCCAGACTACATAGACCAAGACTTCGACATCGTTAATCCATATGATGAAGGTTCAAAAAAAGCGCCGTTCTTTTCTCAACAAACTAACTGGTTAATGAACAGTCCCATTCCCAGTCCCAAACCAATTAGCTACTTAAAACGACTTCTCCAGTGGTTCAAACGAAAACCTAAACAACTTACACAACTTACACCAGCAGAAACCTACCGTATTGTTTTTCGTAATATGGAACAACTTAAACAATTCACAGTAAAGCAAAATGCATTTGAGGAAATGATACAAAATGCCAAACAAAACGGACAAATATCCCTTTTCGAAGAACTTGCCCATAAACGCCAAATAACCATCTACGAAGACGCTTTGTTGGTCCTTGGTTATTCCAGTTTCGTTACCGAATCCATGATAGTAGAGCTGGCAGAACGCTCAGATAAGGCATTTCGCCTTGATTGGATAAAAAACTTTGCCAGAATCATCCCAAATCACGCTGCGGAACGGAAAAAGAAACTGGACGAGTCGATGATCTTTGACAACTACGTTGTCCTGCATTATGATCCAGACGGAAAAGGCAATAAACTCACTCAAGCTGAAATCCAATCAAAAAGAGACCCCATCTTGTTCGGCTTAATTAAAAACTCTCGCCGTCTCTACTTCGTAGCAGACTGGGTCGATACTACTTGTACCCTGACGTTTGAAGAATTACTAAAACACTTCGAACAGGATAAGGTTCAAGCCGACCCAACTACGACTACTTTAGCATGAACTACTCAGCGACCGACAAGGTCGGGGTTTCCTCGGAGGAACGACAGGATGATGCTCTGAGACTAACTCCGTAGGGCGTAGAGACTCTTTCGCTTCTACTTTTGTATTTCCTTAACCTCCATAACTAATATGCAGTTAAGGATAAATTGTATGAAATTTAATTATTATTCTTGACTTTTTAGACTCTCATGAGAAGATGATCCTGTTCGAGCTGGATCGAGCTGGATCGAGCTGGATCGAGCTGGATCAGTACGGATAGAAAAAAAAGAAAGGAGGATGACGATGGAAAAGACTGGTGCAGAATTTCTGTTGGACCTGTTGGAGTCCGGAAAAGTTTCAATCAAGGACCTGTGTCTTGCTGCCAATACGTTCCACAGAGAGTGTGCCCCAATGTCCATCTTGGAGACGGTTGAATGCAAGAGTTGTAAGTCTCATTATTTGATCAGTCCCCAAGATGCAGCCAGAGCGCGAAATCACCAGTCTCGGCAGTTCTGTTGGATCAAAAAGTGTCGTTCAGAGAAGTTCAGAGAGAAAAACTCAAGAAGGAGTCTACCATGAAATTGCTCATTTTTGCATCAAACCAGATGGTTTGCAGGGATTGCGGGAAATTAACCAAACCGGTCAAGGTTGGGACCAAAAGTTTTCGTGGTTGCACAGGCGATAAATGCAAACGCATCCATCGTTCGAAGGATCATACTTGCGGTTTCTGCGGCAAAAGCACGATTAGTAAAGCAAAACCTTGCTCTATTTGCAAAAAAAGTCCTACTTGTCCGTAGGGTTTTCAAAACTGAGCCAACTCAGCCCTTCTTAAGGGCTGAGTTGGACTCTGCTAAATTTGAATGACTGTGTATTTGGGATGGGAGCATGATTGATTGCCCGTCCGTTAGCGTCAATGTTCCAAGAGAATACCTGACGTTCTACTTCTAGTTTGAAACCGAATGACAATATGAGTTGTTTCAAAAAATCAGACGATCTACCATGAGGCTCTTTATCGCTTGTCATTCTTCTGTGAGTTTCCAAAAATATGGTTTTGCATTTCCTTAGATTCTGTTTTGAAACAGCAGGAAGAACGTAGTATTCCGATCCTTCAATGTCCATTTTCATGACGACATCTTCATTGTATAAAGACAGAATCTGATCCAACGACAAACATTGAACCTCGACTCCTTCTGTCGCAACGCAAGACGTAGTATCTGTGTTTGAAAAGAAAACCTTGCTTTTACATCCGTCAAAAACAGCACGATTTAAAACCCCAGAAACAGAAGGAAGCACAGACGTATTTAACAACAGCGTTTTGAATGTATCTGGATTAGCTTCTATGGCAAGTATTGACCGTGCTTTGCAAGCAGAACAAAGCATTGTAAACATGCCTATGTGAGCGCCAAGGTCAATGACATCCTGGTTTTCAACATCTGATAGGTTGAATCCAATTTCAAAATATTCTTTTTCAAGGATTTCAGTAAATAGGTTTGGATGTGATTCTTTAGTCTTTTTTAAATCAATAAATGGACTCAAAGATTGAATAACACTCATGGCCTGTCCTTTTTATCTTTCTTGTCCAAGAATTCTCTGAATTCAATCAAGTCTACGGATGTGAGTCTTCTCCAATCTTCTAGTTTTTCAATCCTTTTACAAAGCGCCAAAAGACCAATAGACATTATTCCTAGTATTAAAAACATTACAATTAGATAGACTGCCATTTCAAAACTCCTATTTGTTGTAATTCTGCAATCCAGATGATCACATGTTTCCTTTGTATGCATAATACAAAGTAGAAACCATTATTCATCCATCATTTCTGGTTTGTTTTCTTTGTACCGTTTCATGAACTCAGACTTGGCCGCTGCTGCGGCTCTCTTCATTGCCTTAATTATTCTCGCAGATTTTTCTGGATCACATTTTTCTGCAAACTCGGAAACCTCCCTCAACATCTTGGGGCCAAACTCTCCGGCGCTTTGAAGCCCAGCATACCCAATCATCCCCCATAGCCGAAGATCCAAATTACTAGAATTGCGTAACTCAGAGATTCTGGCAATTTGAATGGACAAGTTCCCCTTTGGCTTCTTGCCCTTGCCGGATTTCGCCGCAACGGAATAGTCTTTGATCGCTCCAAATTCGCACAGCGAGGTAAAAACCCATTCCTCAAATTTCATTTTCAGCTCCTTCAGTCCTAAACTATCAACAATATAATACATTTAAGGAGGTTTTCAAGTAAAATCCAGTAAAATCCACATTTTGCTTGACTAAGTTCAAACGGAACGTTAGAGTACCAAATGTCGGCGGATTGAAACGGGTTCCAATCGCTGGTTGTCGTACAGCGCTGCGCAACCCAAATTCGGGATTGATATCCCGATCAGTTCGCTGAAAACCTGCCGCCTGATGTAAACGGGTGGCGTAAGAGCCTTTAGGCTCAAAGGAGAAGTAAAATGGTTACGTTCCAAAGTGTAGGTCGCAAACTGGTTGAGGAAGCAGTTGCTCACGTACAGAAGGTCCTGTCGTGTCTCAGTTCCCCCCAGGTTCCTACCCGGATGGCCTACGTTGGCCGTGCCTCAGGGCTCTACGTTCTGGTTAGCAGGAAATGGTTCATCGTACGGAACCTGCTCATGGCCCTGAAAGATCGTGGTCTCGTTAAGATTGTCCCTGTCGGGACCAAGAATTTCTGGGCGATTCAGGAACCTACAGTCCATCCTGCCGTGGCCCTTCTAGCGAACTTGGAAGTCGAAGGCCGACGAATAATCGCTGGGATGCAGAATCATTTGGTTTACCTGCTAATCTCAAAAGGAGGAAGTTGTCCGAAACGGACGCTGGAAGTTGAATCCGGATTAAACCTCCAGACGTCCGGGAAGCACCAGCGTTACATTTTTTGGCTTTTGGTGCAGGATCTAAAAGAACGAGGGGTTTTTGCTGAAAAAACGGAGGTTCTTCCGTCTGGCAAGAAGGTTACGACCATCTCGTTCGCGTAGCGGAAATGATTGCTAAAAATGACGGGAGCAGCCTGATCGCTCCCGTCATTTTGTTTCCCAGACACTCTCATCTTGGAAACTCCAAGCGGAAGGGCTTTTTAGGCCCTTCCGCTGCCAGTGGTTAAATTATTATGTCGCCGACCGAACCTCAATCCGCTTTGGCTTTTCATCAGGCTTCTTCTTCAATTCAACGGTCAAAATACCATTTTCATAAGATGCCTCTGCCCCATCTTCATCCAATCCGTCCGGAAGTTGGATACTATTTAAATATTTTGACGCAGAAGACCGGACAAGGTACTTCCTTTCAGTCTTATCCACTTTCGAGGCGTCAACACTCAAAATGGAGTCTTGAACAGTAACATTGATCGAGCTTTTTTCGAAGCCAGGCAAAGAAAGCCTAACATAAAGCTTGTTTTCGTCCTCCCAAGCGTCAAAATCAGCAACCCTCGGATAGTTCGGATCAATGGCGTCCAACAAATGTGAAAAAAGAGCAAGTGAATTCATGTTTTCTCCTTTCTTGCTTTTCCCGCAAAATAACTATCAAAAACCATGCCAAATGCATAAGCCCAATGGAATCAACGTTTTAATGTTTTTGTAGAAGAATTAATTGTCACTATGACAGATTAGAACCAAGGAATGAGCGCCTTTTCGATACGCTCACATATTCTAAATATAATTGGTTTCTTTTTGTATTCAGAACAAGGCAATCTTTGAGAGCATCTTTTCGGATAAAGATCACTGTTCGGTACATAACATCTATCGTGTATGTAATGATAGCATTTCTTGCATTTTTTCCGTAGCTTCTTATCCATTTAATATATTTCTGAAAAAGAGGTTATGATTCCTTACGTTTGTTCTTGTGGGAGACTCTGGGAGACTCTCTGCTGGACCATCCTTTCTAGGAATTTCTTTGCTTGCCTGTCAGTTTTAATCGACATAATTTCATATCTTATTGTCTGATATGGATTTGTCAATACGGTTTCTTGTCCGGATATGTCCGGGTATGTCCGGATTCTTGTCCTGAGTCAATACGGTTTCATGTCCGGGTATGTCCGGATTCTTGTCCACATGGCACTTGACAAACCCAGGTAATGTTATAATAGTACTGGCGATTCGGACAAGTATCCGGACATGGTGTCCGGTTTCTTGTCCGAATACTTAGTAGAGCAAAGTCAAGGCAGAAAAACCTTGACCATATAAGGAGAAAGCCATGCTAGTCAAGATTGGCAACAAGCTTCATGATGGATTTACCGAACCAGTAATGATCATCCTGACGGAAAGAAACAAAAAGCACATCAAAGATATGGTTCCTGATGCCAAGAAATATTGCGAATACCCAGATTTAATGAGTAGTCGTGAGGCTAATGAGTTCATGGATGTAGACAATGGGAAGTGCCAATGTGCTTACCATCCTAGTTATAAGGTAAAACGTCGGCCTACCGGCAACTGTCTCGTCTGTCATTTCATCTGGGCACAAAAAGTTAACAAACAAATTCAGAAAGACCTTAAAAAACAAAAGTGAAGCGATGAACTGCGGAGGAATAGGAAAGGAAAAAATGTCAATAAAGACTGGTATCTATCTTCACTTTAAGGGCGGCTTGTACCTCGTAACCGATGCCGTTAAACATACGGAAACTGGCGAAATCCTTGTTATCTACCATGATGATAAAGCACGTTATGCAAGACCATTAACGATGTTTCAGGAGACAGTTGAACATAATGGTCAAACAGTACAAAGATTCATGTTGATTAAAGAAGTCATTCGTCATGAAATGTCTTGCCAAGAAATACTATCCGGACCATTAACGGACTAGTATTCGGACATGAAGGAATATGTCTCCTTCAAAAGAAGTCAAAGACAGGAGACATCATGAACTGGTACCAAGCATTGGTCAAAGCAGACCACAAAGAAATCTCGCCCCCATGTAACTTGTGTCAAGCAGTATGCTGTCAGTCGTCCCAAAGACCATTTGCCGTCCTTTTGGACAAGCAAGACTTGGAACGACTTCCAGAAGCCGTTCCTTTTGCAAAAAAAACAACGGACGGACTTGTAGCTCTGTCATACATAGATGGGAAATGCCCGTTCCTTTCAGGAACTTCATGCTCCGTATACGACAAAAGGCCAGAACTATGTCGCGAGTTCAATTGCGTAAATGGATGCCAAAACGGTAGGCTGTCGTTCTTTTTGCAAGACCATCCTTCAGTAGTCAAAATAATCAAACAAGCCTATCCTGATATTGAATGCGGATAGTGGTCCGTACTAGTAGTCTGTACTTGACAAACCCAGAGCATTTACAGAGCCTGTCATTGAAAGAAATTAAGTCTAAAACAACTACTTGACATGTCCTGTTCACCCGTATACCTTACGGACAGGAGAACAGGACATGACTGAGAGTAGATTCGATACTACATGTCGATTCTGTAACCTGAAAACAGAACGCATCATCGCCAAGAATGATGCGTTTATTGTTATCCCTGACGGCTTTCCGGTCAATAAGGGACATACTTTGGTCATTTCAAGGAAGCATGTCGCAACCCTCTTTAATTTGACGACCGAAGAATTTACACTGCTGAACTTCATAATTCGTTCGGCCAAGGATATCATTGACGATGTATACAAACCGGACGGATACAACATTGGGGCCAACTGCGGAGAAG
>Ga0307377_10003375_pt1 | contig 18074 bp, 10 predicted proteins | sample TR3MG_FD_202535 | JGI IMG/M metagenome (GOLD analysis project Ga0307377, IMG submission 202535) | Soil microbial communities from Risofladan, Vaasa, Finland - TR-3 | ecosystem: Environmental > Terrestrial > Soil > Coastal area > Acid sulfate soil | place: Finland: Risofladan, Vaasa | collected... | reverse complement strand
TGAGCCGCACCGCGCACGAGCTCGATAAGATCGGCCCCCAGCTCGTCGGCCTCAAAATTCACAACGACGTCGCCATCCTCTGGAGTCGCGACTCGGCCAACGCCATCGACTTCATGCCCTACGGCGGCGGCGTACCCGCGCGCAGCCAAACCCGCGAGCCCGACGGATACGCCTCCGTCGTCCAACAGATGCACCGCTCCCTCTACGACCTCAATATCGGATCCGACTTCGTCTTCCCCGAAACCCAGGACTTCTCCGCCTACAAGCTGCTCATCGTCCCCGTCCTCTACATCTCAGACGACGCCCTGCTCCAGCGCATCTCCGACTACGTCAAAAACGGCGGCCACGTCGTCATGACATTCAAGAGCGGATTCGCAAACGAAAACTCCGCCGTCCGCTGGGTTCGCGCCCCCGGCCCATTGCGCCAGGCCGCCGGCTTCAGCTATCAGGAATTTTCCAATCTCGAAAAGCCCCTCGCGCTCAAAGGAGATCCCTTCCACGTCGGAGCCAACGGCAATGAGGTCAAGTACTGGGCAGAGTTCCTCATGCCCGAGCACGCTAAAGTCCTCGCCACATACGACCACCCCTTCTTCGGCCAGTGGCCCGCCATCACCAAAAATGATTTTGGCGCAGGCACGCTGCTCTACGAAGGAACCTACCTCTCCGACGCATTGCAAACTGCCATCCTCAAGAGCGAGCTGCAGCAGATCAACCTCACCGGTCCCGACCAGCAACTCCCTCCCTCCGTCCACGTGCAACACGGCGTCAACCGAATGGGCAAGCGCCTCCATTACTACTTCAACTACTCGGCTCAACCGCAAACGGCGTCGTACGACTACGCCGCCGGCACAAACCTCCTCAATGGCAAGCCGGTTACCCACGGTCAGCAACTCACTCTCCCTCCCTGGGACCTAGCCATCGTGGAGGAATAATGCACTTCTCTTGCAGAAATGTTCCGAAGCCTCGAGCCTCAAGTTGCGACTTTATCAGGAACTCGCAACCCGCCGCGCCCTTTGAGAAAACTGCGGTTGCAGCACCAATGACGTAGAATAGACTTTCTTCCCCACGAAAGACCGGCGAGGTCGCTAAAGGAGATAGTTCCCGTGGGAAAAGAATACGAAGATACACACTCACATGAGGGCCGGGTCATCCGCACTCGGCTCTCTGGCATTCAACTACTCTTAAATCCAAGACTCAACAAAGGCACAGCTTTTTCTGAAGAAGAGCGCGACACCTTCGGGCTGCGCGGACTGCTGCCGCCACACGTAGGCACCCTCGAAGATCAGCGCGAACGGCGCATGAAGGTCTTTGCCGCCCAAACCAGCGCCTTCGCCAAATACAGCTTCATGCGCGATCTGCAGGACACAACAGAAACTCTCTTCTACTCCCTCATCGAGCACAACATGGAAGAGATGCTGCCCATCGTATACACGCCTGTGGTCGGCGAAGGCTGCCAGCGCTTCAGCGAAATCTGGCGCAAGCCACGCGGCCTGTTCATCAGCTATCCAAATCGCGGACGCATCGCGCAAATGCTGGCCGATCCGCGCTACGACGACGTGCGATGCATCGTCGTCAGCGACGGCGAGCGCATCCTTGGGCTCGGCGATCAGGGCGCCGGCGGCATGGGCATCCCCATCGGCAAAATGGCCCTCTACACCGCGCTCGGAGGCATCCCGCCCGAGCATTGCCTGCCCGTGCTGCTCGATGTCGGCACTGACAATGAAACCCTCCTTCACGATCCCATCTACATCGGCTGGCAGCACAAGCGCGTGCGCGGTCAGGAATACGATGACTTCGTCGAAGAGTTCGTGCGCGCCGTCGAGCACCGCTGGCCTCACATCCTTCTCCAGTGGGAAGACTTCGCCGGCACCAACGCACTCGATCTGCTCGCCCGCTATCGCAACCGTCTCTGCACCTTTAACGACGACATCCAGGGCACGGCTGCCGTCACCACCGCCACGCTCCTCGCTGCCATCAACGCAACCGGCGTGCCTCTCAAAGAGCAGACCATCGCCATGTTCGGCTCTGGCTCGGCCGGCATCGGCATCGTCGATCTGCTCGTCGCCGAGATGATGGACGAGGGCCTCACTGAGCGCCAGGCACGCGATCGCATCTACGCCTTCAATCGCCACGGCCTCCTCATCGAAGGCTGCCGCGGCGGAAGACCAAGCCAGCAGCCTCTCATGCGCAAGCGTGCGGATGTCGCCGGTTGGAAGCTCGAAGGCGGAGAAGACATCACCCTGCTAGACGTCGTCCGCAATGCCGCCGTCACCGTCCTCGTCGGAGTCTCCGCCCAACCCGCAACCTTTACTGAGCAGGTCGTGCGCGCCATGGCTGGTCGCGTCGAGCGCCCTATCATCTTCCCGCTCTCCAATCCAACATCCAAGTCAGAAGCCGTGCCCGCCGACCTCATACGCTGGACCGATGGCCGTGCCCTCATCGGCACAGGCAGTCCCTTCGCGCCGGTCGAAGTGGGCGGCAAGATGGTTCCCATTTCACAGGTCAACAACTCCTACATCTTTCCCGGCCTCGCTCTCGGAATTCTCGTCAGCCGCGCCCGCCGCGTCACCGACGCCATGATCATGGCCGCCGCCAAGGCACTCGCATCGCTCTCGCCGTCGCGTACGGACAAGAACGCTCCTCTTCTGCCGCCCCTTGCTGACTCGCGAAAAGTCAGCCTCGTCGTGGCAACCGCAGTCGGCAAACAAGCCATCGCCGAGGGCATCGCCGACATTGCCAACCCCGCCGCGCTCGAAGAGGAGCTTCGCGCCTACGCCTGGGAGCCCGCCTACCAGCCTTACGAACGAATCACTTAGTGCATTCTTGCCGCTCACCTTCCAGGGTCGCCTTCGGGCGGCCCTGATTCTTTGCCGTGCACATCCTTGCCGGCATGAGATAGGATGATGTGGCCTTAAAAAATCGTTTGAGCGAGGTATTTTCATGAAGCGTCCAATCGCACTCTCCCGACTGGGATCGGTTCCACTGTTCGCCTTCGCCACACTTCTTGCAGTCTCTGCATTTGCCCAGCATCGCCGTCAGGCCCCGCCTCCGCCTACCGGACCGTGGATGAACACCTCCCTGTCGCCCGATCAGCGCGCCGACCTCGTCCTCAAGGAAATGACGCTCGACGAAAAAATCGCCCTCCTGCACGGCGTCGGCATGCCTACAGATGAGCCCGTCACGCCCGAGAATGCTGCCTCCAATCGCGGCGTCGGCTACGCTGTCGGCGTTCCCCGCCTTGGCATTCCCGGCATAGACATGAGCGATGCCGCCTATGGCGTCCGCTCCAGCGGCGTCAACGGCCGCTACTCCACCGCTCTGCCGGCCAACGTCGCGGCCGCCTCCAGTTGGGACGTCGACGCCGCGTACGAATACGGCGCGCTCATCGGCCGCGAACTCCGCGCCCAGGGCTTCAACATGTCCCTCGGCGGCGGCGTCAACCTCACCCGCGACCCCCGCAACGGCCGCACATTCGAGTACCTCGGAGAAGATCCTGTCCTCGCCGGAACCCTCGTCTCCCACCTCATCCAGGGCACACAGTCCGCGCATGTCATCGGAGACATCAAGCACTACGCCCTCAACGACCAGGAAAGCGGCCGCAACTCCGTCAACATTCACATCAGCGAGCGTGCCGCACGTGAAAGCGATCTGCTCGCCTTCGAAATCGGCGTTGAGCACGGCCATCCAGCCGCCGTCATGTGCAGCTATAACCGCGTCAATGGCGACTTCGCCTGCGAAAACAAATGGCTCCTCACCGACGTGCTCAAAGACGACTGGAAATTCCCCGGCTTCGTCCTCTCCGACTGGGGCGGCACGCACTCAGACGTCAAAGCCTCACACGCAGGCCTCGACAACGAAGAACCCGGCAGCATCTTCTTCAGTGACAAGCTCAAAGCCGCCGTCGAATCCGGAGAAGTCTCCCAGGCCGAGCTCAACGACCACGTCCAGCGCATCCTCCGCTCCATGTTTGCCGCTGGCGTCATCGACCATCCCCGCCAGCGCTCCGTCGTCGATCCCTTCAGCGGTTTCGAAATCGCCCGCAGGGAAGAAGAAGGCGGCATCGTCCTGCTCAAGAATGAAAAGAAGGCTCTGCCGCTCAACGCGGCCACAATTCACTCCATCGCCGTTATCGGTTCCCACTCGGACGTAGGCATGATCTCCGGCGGCGGCTCCGCCCAGGTCGATCCCATCGGCGGCAACGCCATCAAGCCCGCCGGCGAAGGCGCAACCCGCTGGATGGAGGAGATCTGGTTCCCCACCTCCCCGCTCAAGGCCATTCAGGCCCGCGCTCCGCATGCCAAAGTCACTTACGACCCCGGCACTGATCCTGCCGCCGCGGCCGCAGCAGCCAAAGGCGCAGACGTAGCCATCGTCTTCGCCTATCGTTGGTCCAGTGAAGGCATGGATCTGCCCGATATGACGCTCCCCCAAAATCAGGACGCCATCATCGCCGCCGTCGCCAAGGCCAACTCCCACACCATCGTCGTGCTTGAAACAGGCAACCCCGTCACCATGCCCTGGGTCGCCGCGCCCGCCGCCATCCTTGAAGCCTGGTTCGGCGGCAGCGACGGCGCAGATGCTGTCGCCAACATCCTCTTTGGCAGCGTCAATCCCTCTGGAAAACTGCCCAACACATTCCCCCTCAGCGAAGCTGACTTGCCCCATCCCACCATCACCATGCCGCCACCCGCCTCGCGGCACTTCGACGGCGCATCCACCCCTGCGCAATGGGCAAAAGGCCTGCCGCCCTTCGAAGTCACATACGACGAAGGCGCGATGGTCGGCTACAAGTGGTACGAGGCCAAGCACAAGCCTGTCCTCTTCCCCTTCGGCTTCGGCCTCTCCTACACCACCTACGCATACTCCGGCCTCAAGGCCTCCGCGGGCGACACCGTCAAGGCCACCTTCGAGATCGCCAACACCGGCGCCCGCGAAGGCTCTGAAATCGCCGAAGTCTACGCCATGCTGCCCACCGCTGCTGGCGAACCTTACAAGCGCCTCGTAGGATTCACCAAGGTCAAGCTCGAGCCGAAGGAGAAAAAGACAGTCACCGTCGACATCGATCGCAAATATCTTTCCATCTTCGACGAACAGAAACACGCATGGTCCCTGCTACCCGGCGACTACACCATCCTCGTCGGCGGCTCGTCAGACAAGCTGCCCCTCAAGGCAACCCTCGCACTGCAATAAGTCCGCACGCAAAAGAGCCCCGGCTCCACATGGAGCCGGGGCTCAATCTCTTTCCACGCCGCCCTTATTCCTCCGGCGGCACCTCGTCCAGCAGCCGTTGCCACGTCCGCTGATTCTTTCGGAACCCCTTCTTCAAATCCTCAAGAATGCGCTCGAAATCTGCATTCGTCCGCAAATTATTCCACGCCGGATTTTTCTGAAACCACGGATAATTCTCGTTCCCTAAATAAATCGCACGACGCAGCCAGTGCAGCGCCTCGCTTGAATCCCCTTCAACCGCAAAGTAAGTCGCCAGCCGGTACGCCATCTCGCCGTCAGCCTCCGCGCCGGCCAGCGTGTCGTCCTTCAGCAGCGCTGCCGCCCGTTTGCGCGCCCCCGCCTGCACATAGCAAAGCGCCAGCGTCGGCACCGCAATCCGCAGCGATGCATCATCTCGAATCACGCCCTCCAGAATCTCGATCGCCGCATCCAGATTGCCCAGCCGCATCTGCTGGTAACCGGCCGAAGTGCGCAGCAGCGGATGCCGCGGCTCCAACGCCAGGCCCTTCTCAAGCTCATCCCCTGCCAGCTCGATCTGGTTCTGATAGTGATATACGCGCGCCCGGTGGTTATAAAGAATCGGCGCGCTCGCCGGGTTCAGCTTCAGCGCGCGGCTAAAGTGCGCAAGCGCCTCGTCGTACATGCCGTCCCCGCGCAGCGCCAGACCAGCCACCAGGTGTACGTTCCAGTCGTTCGCCGCTCCAGACAGCAGATTCGCAACCCCATGCCGCGCAGACTCCTTTTCGCCGCGCGACAGCAGCATGTAAATCCGGTAGAGATTGGCCTCCGTCGAGGCCGGGTCCAGCTTCAGCGCTTCGTCAAACGCGCGCCGCGCGCGCATCACGTGGATCTGTCCGCCAAACCCATGCCGCGCATACTGCAGCTCCGCAATCCCCAGCCCCGTCCACGCCGGCGCAAAGTGCGCATCCGCCGCCGTCACGCTGGAAAACTGCGCGTGCGCCCGATCCAGATCTGCGCGCGATCCAGTCCGCACCATGAACGAACTCAGCAGCGCCCGCCCTTGCAGATATTTCTCGCTCACCGGCCCCGGCAGTGATGCCGCTCTCAGCGGCGCGGACCGCGAAGCCGACCGGCCTCCATCAATCTGGTCTCCGGACGCGAGCCCGTGCATCGCCGCAAACACTTCGTTCGAAATCTCAGTCTGCACCGCAATCAGATCCAGAGACGCCACACGAATAGCCCCGCCTGCCCGAACGCTCTGCGCGGCCACGTCCAGCAGTTGCCAGTTCAGATCGAACCCCGCATCCGAACGCAAAAAATTTCCCGCCAGCACAAACGACACCAGCAGCTTCTGCCCCACCGCCAGCGGATCCATCGACGCAATCGGCAGCGGCATCAGTGTGCTCGACGGCCGCACCACAAGCGCCGGAATCCGCGCCAACCGCGCCGCAATCGCATCGGCCAGTGCAAATCCGTACAGCGGCGCAACCTTCGTCTCACCCAGATTCGCAAACGGCAAAACCACCAGAGAATTGTGCGGCGTGCGCTCCACAGCCGACTCGCGGAAACGCTCCGCCAGCATCGACAGAAATCCAGTCGCGCGCTTTTCCGCCTCCGGGCCCGTCGTTGGCAGGTTCGCCGCGGCCTCGCCGGGAATAATGCCTGTCTCAATCTGCAGCGCCTTCATGATCGTCTTCAGCGCCTCTCTTACCTCAGCCGCCGAGGCGGTGCGCACCACCGGATTCTTCTCCAGGCACGCCGCAATCACGCTCTTCAACTCCGGCGATATCCCCGGCACAATCGCGCTTAGATCTGGCGGCTCGGAAAACTGAATCGCCCGAATCGCCTGAAAATCCTCATCGTCGGGACGCGCAAACGGGTGCCTTCCACTCGCCAGCTCGTAGAGAATCACCCCCAGCGCCCACACGTCCGACTGCACGCTCGTCTGCCCCGTCACAAATTGTTCCGGCGCCATGTACCGGATCGTCCCGCCGCGCGCCGTATACGTCGCCGCCACCGATGCATCCCGCGCCAGCACCGGCTTCCCTGGGTCAAACCTCGCCTCGTCAAAAGGCAAGCGCCGCGCCAGGCCAAAGTCCAGAATCTTCGCCAACCCTCCATCGGTCAGCATCACATTCTGCGGCTTCAGGTCGCGATGAAAAATCCCCAGCGCGTGCGCAGCCTGCAGCCCGTCCGCAACCTGAATGCCAACCGAAAGCAGCAGTTGCACGGTCGCGGGCCCGCGAGCAATCAGCTCGTCCAGCGACTGACCCGGCACATATTGCATCGCAATATAGCCCTCGTCGCCGCTCTCGCCTACCTCGTAAATCCCGCACACGTTCGGATGCTCAATTGCCGATGCCAGCCGCGCCTCGCGCAGCACCGTCGTCCGCATCTGCTCCACAGTGAGCAATCCCGCGCGCAAGGTCTTCAGCACCACTGGCCGCTGAAGCAGCGTGTCGTTGGCCAGATAGACCACTCCGCTGCCCCCTGCGCCCAGTCGGCGCACAATCTCGTACTGTTCAATCGTTTTGCGCGCCATAGCTTTCTCGAGTCTAAAGGTTTATCCGTTAGGAACGTATAAAGCCAACACAAACAAATGCGGAATTCTGAAGCTGCATCAACGCGCCCCGCACATCCGCATGGGATCAATCTGATAACTTCGTACTGAGCATGAACGGCTTATGCAGAGTGATAGAAAAATCCGCCCGGCGCCGGGCCAGCCAGGCCTTCCGCCAGCCAGCCCCTGTGCATCGCATCGTATGCCTCTCCGCGGCTCTCTGCCTCGCCCTTGCCGCGTCAGCGCTTCGCGCCCAGCAACCCGCAGGCAATACTCCGCAGCAGCCTGACAACGGCGCACAAGTACATACCGGCGTCACCAGCGGACTTGATACTGAAACCCGCCTCGATAATCTCCTCGCCGATCACCAGTTCCTCCGCGTCCAGAGCCAGCTCGATCAGTTGCCACCCAGGACCGCGCAGTTCTACCGCGGCATCCTCGCCAACCGCGACAACGATCTCAAAAAATCAATCGAGCTGCTCCAGCCACTCGTCGATGAAGTCACCGCCAGCGGCAATACCGGGGTCCCCGCAGACAGGTCCTCGTCTGCGGGGTGGAATACCGCCCACGAAAATCTCCTCCGCAAAGCTCTTGCCGAGGATTACCTCCGCGAAGGCGATTGGGCCAAGGCTGCGGATGCCTATCAGGCGCTCGCAACCCGTCTCGACGGAAAACTAGGCCGCGATGAGCAGGACGAAATCGAGATGCCGCTCAAGATGCTCCCGCTCGCCAAAGACAATCCACCCATGACCGTCGATCCCTGCGATCCCTTCGAACTGCAGGTCAGCAAAAATCTCCTCGGCCTCATCGACATTCCCGTATTCGTCGACGCCCGCCCGCACAGTTGGATGCTCGATCCCACCGCGCCCTTCAATCTCATCGCGCGCTCGCTCGCCAAAGAAGCCGGTCTCACCGTCTCAACCGACGCAGTCACCATTCACTCCCTGACCGGCCGTCCCATCCAGGTCCACATGACCGTCATCCCGCGCTTCACCATCGGCGGCCAGCTCACCCTCCGCAATATGACCGCCTTCGTCTTTGAAGACGCCGACTACTTCTTCCCGCAAACCCACTACCAGGTTGAAGGGGTCCTCGGCTATCCCGCGCTTCAGGCTCTCGGCAGCCTCACCGTCACCGACAACGACACCATCTACGTCGACCCCGGCAAGCAAATCTCCGCCGCCGAAAAAAGCGACGAGCCCGCCGGCGTGCGCTTCTTCCTCGATGGCGACCAGATCCTTGTCCCGCTCGGCAGCACCAGCGGCCAGCAGCGCATGTTCGCCATCGATGCCGGAGGCCAGCAAACCTATCTCACCTCCCGCTACTACGACGAGCACGCCAATGACTTCACCGGCCAAAAGATGCAGCTCTTCGCCCCGCGCGGCCAATCGAATCCCGTGCCCGCCTTCAATGCGGAAACCATCCCTCTCCAGGCTGGACCCACAAAGTTCAATGTCCACTTCATTCCAGTGCTCACCCAGCCCCTCGGCTCCGCAGCCCTCGACGATATCTACGGAGTCCTCGGCGTAGACGCCCTCGACCCACTCGGCAGTTACACCTTCGACTACAGAACCATGCGCTTCAGCATCACGCTCAACCAGCCAAGAGACTAGGGCCCGTTCACATTACCTGAGTGGGCAGTGTGAATAGGCCCTCGCGCGCTCAAGCAAACCACATCCCCACCGCAACCGCCGCAAGCAGAATCGCCGCCGCCATCGCCTCCGGCCGCTTCCACCACACTGCAACCTTGCGTTTCCCCCGCCGCGAGTGCACCAGCCCCTTCAGTTCCTTGTCCGGCCTCGCCTTCGTTCCAAAACTCACCGCCACCGCAACCAGAACATTCGCGCCCAGCGCAATCGCCGCCGTCCAGAAACATTGCTCCACGATTCCTGGGTAGCTATGCGCCACCGCAATCCATCCTCCGCAAATTCCACGCTGCGCATCTCCACCTAGCGTCAGCCCATAGTGCAGCCCTGCCGCAACAATCCCCGCCGCAAGCCCCGCAAACGCCCCGTGCCCGGTCACGCGCTTCGTAAACATCCCCAGCAAAAAAGTCGCAACCTGCGGAGCAATCCCCAACGATCCAACCAGCAACAGCGCCCAAAGCACATCCTCGCCAGCAACTCCATGCAATCCTGAAATCGCAAACGCCACACCCACCGTAAGCACCATGCCGCCCGCTGCCGCCCATCGCCCCACCGCCACAGAATCGGCGCTTCTGCGCAGGCAAGGCTCATACACATCGCAAGTCAAGACAGCCATCAATGCCGCAATGCTCGCCCCAAGCCCGCTCATCAAACTCGCCAGCAGAGCCGCCAAGCCCAACCCCAGCAGCCCGCGCGGCAGCAGTTGCAGCATCTCCGGCGTCGCCATGTCGTAGTTCAGCCGCGTGTGCCCGCGCGCATCAAGTTGCGGCGTGCCGCTCGCTCCCTCCAGCCGCGCCGGAACCAGCCCCCGACCCTCCGCCACCTCGCGCGGAACCACAGTAATCTCGTGGTAAATCGCGCCATTCTCATCGCGAACCACAGTTTTGTTCTGCGGCGTCGGCAATCCAATCGCAATCGCTCCGGGCAGAATCAACAGCAGCGGCAGCAACACTCGCACCGCAGCCGCAAACAGCGGAATCCGCCGCGCCGCTTCCACATTCCGCGCCGCCATCGCCATCTGCAAAATCCGGAAGTCCGTCGTCCACCGCCCGCCGCTCAACACGAGCCCAAGCAACAGCCCTATCGCCGCCGCACTCAGCGCACCCCCGTGCACCGAACCGGCTGGCAGCACTGCCGCAACCGAAGCCTTCAGCCCGCTCCATCCGCCAATGTTTTTCAACCCCACAAGCACCAGCGGCAGAAACCCACCTACGATCAGCAGAAACTGCAGAGCCTGATTCACCATCGCTCCGGCCAGCCCCGCCAACAACACGTAGACAAGCACCGCCGCAGCGAACAGAACAACAGTAAAACCAAAAACTCCCTGCCGCGGCCAGCCCTGCGCATAGAACAGCCCGTCGAAAACATGCAGCGCCTGAAATACCCGCGCCATCACGTAAACCGAAATGCCCGCGCTCACCACCGTCGTTGCCGCAAACAGAAATGCATTCAGAAGCCGCGTCTTCTGGTCGAAGCGCAGTCCAAGATACTCCGGCGTCGTCCGCGCCCCCGAGCCGTAGTAAAGCGGCATCATGAAAATCGCCGCAAACAGATTCGCCGGAATCGCGCCCAGCGAAAAGTAGAGCGCCGCCCGCAGCCCGTACTGCGCCCCGGCCGCGCCCATCGCAATCACTTCCTGCCCGCCCAGGCTGGCGGCAACAAACGCCACCGCGCAAATCCACGCCGGCAACGACCGTCCGGCCTGCAAAAAATCCTTGCTCGTTTTGATGTTCCGCCGCAGCGAAAATCCGATCGCAACAACGCAAAAGAAATAAAGCAGAATTATCAGCCAGTCAACCTGCGCAAAATTAAGCAACTGCGGCTCCTCGGGTTCGATGCATCCCTCAATCCAATCTACCCACCGTCGCTGACCCGCGTCCATGCCGCTGGCACCAACTCACTCCAAAAAACCAGAGGGCCCTCCGGCAAAAACCGGAGAGCCCTCAATTCAACCACTCAGCATCTATCCCTTCGCCGCGCGCGTAGGCTTGTACCCAGATAGGCCGTAGTAAGTCACGAACAGATAACCCACAATCGGGATAATGAAGGCATACTGAATCCCGATCTTGTCCGCCACTCCGCCGGAGACATAGAGCAGGCTGTGAGCCGCTGCATAGTGCTCGCCAATCGCATCGGCCAGCCAGCCAAACAGGAATGGAATCACCGCTCCGCCCACATTGCCGATCGTGATCACGCCCGAGCCCTCGCTCGTCATCGGTCCCAGTTCGGCAATCCCAAGCGCAAAAATCGTCGGATACATCACCGAGTTCGCCAGTCCGCACAGCACCAGGCTCCAGACCGCAACCTGCCCCCCGCTGAACATCGAAACCAGCAGCAGCACAACGCCAAGCAAGCCCAGAACCACCAGCATGTGTTGCGACGCGATCCATTTCATCAGGAAGCTGCCCACAAAGCGGCCAATCATGATGCCCAGGTAGTAGAGCAGAACCAGAAGCCCCGCCGTCTCCAGGCTACCGATGCCTTGCGCTCTGAAGTATTGAATCCCAATCGATGCCAGCGCGATTTCAATGCCGACATAAAAGAAAATCCCAACCATGCCCAGCACAGTATGTTTGTAGCTCCAGATGCCGCGCCCCTCTGAGGAGGTGCCTTCCGGGTGCCCCGGAGAAGCAATCGCCGGCAAATGCAGGAACATCACCGCAAAGCCCAGCACCAGCAGTGCCCCGGCAATCAGAACATACGGTCCTTGCAGCATATGAGCCTGACTCGCTGGCGTGGAGGCCTTGCTCGTATCGGCCAGAATAAACGTCGCCGCAACCCACGGCGCAATCGCCGACGCGCCCGAATTGAAAGCCTGCGCCAGATTGAGCCGCGCCGCCGCAGAGTGCTCGGGGCCGAGAATCGAAACATAGGGGTTCGCCGATGTCTGCAGCGCGGTAACCCCGGTCGCCAAGACAAAGATCGCAAACAGAGTCAGGTTAAAACTCACCAGATGCGCGGCCGGCACAAACAAAAGCGCGCCCACCACCATGATGAACAGAGAAATCACCATCGTGTTCTTGTAGCCAACCTTCTCAATCAGCTTGCCGCTCGGCACCGAGAACACCAGATACGCAAAAAACCACGCCGCCGTCGCCAGCATCGCCGGTCCGTGCGGCAGATTGAATACCTCCTTCAGCTTGTTCACCAGCTGGTTGTTCAGGCTCGTCAGAAATCCAAAGATGCCGAACAGCGCGGTGACGATGATAAACGGGACAAGATAGCTTGGTTCGCTTCGGCCTGCCGCCGATGTAGATCGAGTTGCCATACGAGATATTCCTCCGCTTCCATGAGGCAATGTCCAGGGCCCGTCAGTGCAAAGTACGGGTCTTGAAAACTACCAAAACAACTCTACGCACTGCGGTCAATCAACGTCCAGCAAAAACTGGAAAGGTTTTCAACTCGCTCGTCCTCAACTCCTGCCCCCATGCCCCACCACCATTTACACTGGAAAAGCATGATTCCCACACTTACATGGACCCCCGAAGGCGTCCGCTTCATCGACCAGACCCGGCTCCCTCTCGAAGAGAGCTACGTACTCGCCTCCACATATGAACAGGTGGCCGAGGTCATCGTCACCATGGTTGTCCGCGGCGCTCCCGCCATCGGCGTCTCAGCCGCCTACGGTATAGCCCTCGGCGCAAAGCACACCAAAGCCGCCACGGCCGCCGAATTTGCCCCCGAGTTCGACCGCATCTGCGCCCGCCTCGCCGGAACCCGCCCCACTGCCGTCAACCTTTTCTGGGCCATTGACCGCATGAAGGGCCTCTTTGCCAAATTGCTCGCCTCCGGCGCAACTCTCAGCCAGATCCAGGAGAAAATTCTCGCCGAAGCCGACGCCATGTACGAGGAAGATATCGCCGCCTGCAAAACCATGGGCGCATTCGGCGGCGCGTTGCTCCCCGAAGAAGGTGGCGTACTCACCCACTGCAACGCCGGAGCCCTCGCCACCTGCGGCTACGGAACCGCACTCGGCGTCATCCGCTCCGCCGTCGAGCAGGGCAAGCGCATTCACGTCTTCGCCGACGAAACCCGCCCCTTCCTGCAAGGCGCCCGCCTCACCGCATGGGAACTGATGGCCGATAGCATTCCCACCACCGTTATTTGCGACAACATGGCGGCCAGCCTCATGAAGGCCGGCCGCATCCAGGCCGTCGTCGTTGGTGCGGATCGCATCGCCGCCAACGGAGACGCCGCCAACAAGATCGGCACCTACAACGTCGCCATTCTCGCTAAAGAGCACGGCATCCCCTTCTACGTCGCCGCCCCCTGGTCCACCATCGATCTCGCCACCCCCACCGGCGACGCCATCCCCATCGAAGAGCGCCCCCAGATCGAAGTCACGCATCACGGCGGCAAGCAGCTCACGCCCAACGGCGTCGGCATCTGCAATCCCGCCTTCGACGTCACCCCGGCCAAATACATCGCCGCAATCATTACTGAACGAGGCGTACTCCGCGCCCCCTACTCCGAATCCCTCCGCCAAATGGAACTGGTCGCCGGCTAGAGCCTGTTATGAAATTCCGCGCGAGCGGGAAAGTTCATAACAGGCTCTAACAACCCAAACCCTCTACACTACCCCAGTGGAGCTTCCCCGCCCTCACCTTTTCCGGCTTCGCCAGCCCTCGCTCACGCGCGGCATCCTGCTCTCGCTCGGCGCATTCGCCGCCAGCCTGCGCCTCGCCGGCTTCCCCGTCATCGAAAACCTCCACGGCTCGCCCTGGCAGGCTTCCGCCGTCCCCTTCGCCTGCTGGGGAATGATCGAAACCGCCCGCTGTCTCCGCAGCCGATGGAGCCTATACCACGCAGGCGTCCTCATCCTCCTCTATTCCGAACTCATGATCCTCGCCATGGTCCTGTTCTTGTGGGTCCTCTTGTAGAAGCCAATCGCCACCACCCAGCTTTCGACAACTCACCGCAGCCGTGTACGATGACTGGGTACAGCCCACACACACTCCTCTTCGGGCCCCAGGGCTGCCTAACTTCGTCAACGATTGGAGAGAACCATGCTCAAAGGTTTTCGCGATTTCATTCTGCGTGGCAATGTGATGGACCTGGCAATCGCATTCATCATGGGTGCAGCTTTCAACGCCATCGTCACATCGCTGGTCAAGGACGTGCTCACCCAGGTCATCGCTGCCCTCGTCGGGAAGCAGGACTTCAGCGCCGTCGTCATCAAGCTCAACGGCACCCCCATCATGATCGGCAACTTCCTCAACGCCACCATTTCGTTTCTGATCGTCGCGTTCGTCGTCTACTTTTTCATGGTGCTGCCGGTCAACTCGCTCATGGCCAGATTCAAGGGCCCCGCTCCCGAAGTGCCTCCAGCCACCAAGGCCTGCCCCGAGTGCCTCAGCGACATCCCCGTTGCCGCCAGGCGCTGCGCCCACTGCGCTCAACTCGTAGCGTAAAAACGCAGCCCGCTGCGGCCTCAGTCCAACTCCCGCAGCGGCTGCGAAAACATATAAATTCCCACGTAGATCGCCCCTGCCAGAGCGGCCATCGCCGCCAGCACGTGCCCTGTCGGGATATGTCGAGACATCTCCCCCACCAGCAGCGCGCCCAGCGGCGGCAAACCCAGAAAGCACGTCGCGTAAATGCTCAGCACGCGCCCCCGCATCTCGTCGGAAGATAAGTGCTGCATCGCCACATTGAACGTAGAAATCATCACAATCGCGCTATACCCTTCCACCAGCACAATGCACTGCGACAGCCAAAAAATCGTCGAGTAGCACAGCCCCATCACCGCCGCAAAAAACACCAGCCCCGCAATCACAACCACCTGCCCACGATGCCGGATCGTGCCCGCCGCCGCTACCGTCACCGCGCCCAGAACCGACCCCAGACCCGAGGCCGCCATCAGCCAGCCCAACCCCGTTGCACCAACATGCAATTGCATCCGCGCAAAAAATGGAATGAACGTGATGAAGGGAAGCACCAGCAAACTCACCACTCCCGTCATCCACATCAAAATCAGCATGTGCCGCTGCCCCCGCAGATAGCCAAATCCCTCGCGAAGACTCGTCAGATAGCTCGGATGCTCCCTCTTCTCCGCTTCCGGATACTCAATCTTCATCAGCGCAAACAGCACCGCCAGAAAACTCAACCCGTTCAGAAAAAAATTCCCCGCCATGCCCAGTACGGCCATCGCATAGCCGCCCAGCGTCGGCCCCAATATCCGCGACATGTTGAACTGCGCCGAGTTCAGCGCGATCGCGTTCGTCAAATCCTCGCGCGGCACCAGTCGCGGAACCAGCGCCTGGTAGCTCGGTGTGTTCATCGCGTTGGCCATCCCGTTCAGGAACGACAGCACCACTACCTCCCACACCGTAATCATCTTCAGCCACGTCAGCACCGCCAGCACAAACGCCAGCACCATCATCGCCGTCTGCGTTATCAGCAGCAGCCGCCGCTTGTTCACCCGGTCCGCAATCACCCCGCCGAACAGCGTGAAAAGTAAAAACGGAATCGACGCAGCAAACCCCACCACCCCCAGCCAGAACGCCGAGTTGGTCAGCGTAAGCACCAGCCAGCCCTGCGCCACGTTCTGCATCCACGTGCCAATGTTCGAGAGAAAATTTCCGCTCCAGAAAAGCCGGAAGTTCGCGTGCCGCAGCGCGCTCACCACCTGCGGCCACTGCTTCTGCTGCCGGGGCGCAAACGCCGGCGTCGCCGCCCGCGCCTCTTCCACGGCCAGCGTCAGTTGCTCACGATTCAACTCGCTATCCGCGCTCAGAAAGGACGACCTCCGCTCTAGTGTAAGCTGTGTGTTTATGGGGATGCAGCCAATGCGCGCATCTTCTACCGGCTTCTTAATCCGCAAGTAGATGTGCAACTCGGCCCGCAAGTAAAGTAAGGTCCGCCCATGACTCTCTTCAAGCCGCTATCTGCCTCCCTCCTCCTCCTTTCCATTTCCTGCCTGCTTCCAGCCCAATCCCCTGCGCCGTCCGCGGCCCCGTCCGTCTTCGGATACAAAAACTTCTCCGCCGAGGCCGCGCTCGAAGACAAATTCCTCGCCGTCCCCAGCGCCGCGCTCGCCGGCCAGCACCTCAAAATCCTCACCGCCCAGCCCCACATGGCCGCAACCCCTGAAGACCACGCGACCGCCGAATATGTCGCGCAAAAATTCCGCGATGCCGGCCTCGAAACCGAAATCGTTCCCTACCGCGTCCTCCTCAATCAGCCCAAAATTGTCCGCGTCCAGGCCTGGGACGGCGCTGGCCATCTCCTCATGTCTGGCCCCACACGCGAGCACGTCTCAAACGACCCCGGCCAGGACAATCCACGCGTTGTCATGCCCTTCAACGGCTCCTCCGGCTCTGGAGACGTCACCGCCCAGGTCGTCTACGCCAACTACGGCCGCCTCCAGGACTTCAACGAGCTCGCCGCACGCCACATCGACCTCCACGGCAAAATCGTCATCGCCCGCTACGGCTCCAACTTCCGCGGCGTCAAAGCCTATCTCGCCGAGCAGCGTGGCGCAGTCGGCCTCCTCATCTACTCCGACCCCCAGGACGATGGCTACACCAAAGGCGATGTCTACCCCAACGGCCCCTGGCGTCCAGCCACTGGCGTCCAGCGCGGCTCCGTGCAATACCTCTTCAAATACCCCGGAGATCCGGAAACTCCCGGCGTCGCCTCCACGCTTGACCTGCCCGACTCCGACCGCGTTAAAAACATCACCGGCCCAAACGGAGCACAGCCCGCAATCATCTCCATACCCATCAGCTATCAAGATGCCGAGCCCATCCTCCACGCCCTCCAGGGCGCTGAAGTCCCCCAGCAAGGCTGGCAGGGCGCGCTCCCCTTCCGCTATCACTACGGCCCCGGCGGCGTAAAAGTCCACCTCGTCTCCCAGCAGGACTACCAGCGCCGCATCATCTGGGACGTCATCGGAAAAATCAAAGGCTCAACCGAGCCCGACCAGTGGGTCATCGCCGGCAATCACCGCGACGCATGGGTCTATGGCGCAGTCGATCCCTCCAGCGGAACCGCCGCCATGCTCGAATCCGTCCACGGCATCGGAGCACTCCTCAAACAGGGTTGGCGTCCCAAACGCACCATTCTCTTCTGCAGTTGGGACGCCGAGGAGCAAGGCCTCATCGGCTCAACCGAGTGGGTCGAGCAGCATGCAGACGTCCTTGAAAACGCCGTCGCCTATTTCAACGTCGACGTCGCCGTCTCAGGCACAGACTTCTCCGCCTCAGCCGACCCATCCCTCCAGAACTTCGTCCGCCGCGTAACCCGCTCCGTCCCCAGCCCCCTCGGCGGAACCGTCTACGAGCAGTGGTGGGCAAAACACCCCGGCCGCGCCGACCAGGACACATCCAATCCGCAGCCCGCCAGCGCAGCCCCCTCATCCAGCCCCGTCGCCTCATCTGCGGATGACGTCAAGCTCGGCCTCCTCGGTTCCGGCTCAGACTTCACCCCATTCTTCCAGCACATCGGCGTGCCCTCCACCGACATCACCTCCGACGGGCCCTACGGCGTCTACCACTCCACCTTCGACGACTTCGCCTGGTACACCCAGAACGCCGATCCACACTTCCTCTATCTGCAGGAAATCGCCCGCGTCCTCGGCCTTGAAACCCTCCGCATGGCAGACTCCGACGTGCTCCCCTACGACTACGTCACCTACGCCCGCGACATCGCTGCCTATATCGACACCGCCAAAAAGA
>Ga0307377_10003374_pt1 | contig 18076 bp, 18 predicted proteins | sample TR3MG_FD_202535 | JGI IMG/M metagenome (GOLD analysis project Ga0307377, IMG submission 202535) | Soil microbial communities from Risofladan, Vaasa, Finland - TR-3 | ecosystem: Environmental > Terrestrial > Soil > Coastal area > Acid sulfate soil | place: Finland: Risofladan, Vaasa | collected... | reverse complement strand
CGCGAGCGCGCATGGCGGTGAACGCCTCGTGACCCGGGGTGTCGAGGAACGCGATGGGCTTGCCGTGCCACTGAACCTGGTAGGCGCCGATGTGTTGGGTGATGCCACCCGCCTCTCCGGCCACCACATTGGTCTTGCGGATGCGGTCCAGCAGCTTGGTCTTGCCGTGGTCGACGTGACCCATCACGGTCACCACCGGTGGACGCGACGTCGCTTCGATGTCCTCGTCCATGTCCTCTTCGTCGAAGAAGCGCGCCAGCAGCGCCGCCTCTTGCTGCTCACCTGGGTCCACCAACTTCACCGAGGCGCCGACCTCCGCGGCGTAGAGCTCGATCATGTCGTCGCTGAGACCCTGGACGGCGGTGACGATCTCGCCCTGGAGGAAGAGGAAGCGGATGATGTCAGCCGCTGACCGGTTGAGCTTGGGGCCCACGTCCTTCGCGGTCGAACCCCGCTCGATGATGATGTCGCCCTCGGGCACCGGCGCGGAACTCGGCTGCCAGGTCGTCATCTGCGTCGGCTCGAGCTCCTCGACGTTGCGACGGCGACGTCGGGTGGTCTTGCGCTGTGAACCACGCGGCCCTCCCGAACCACGATTCGCGGGCCCTCCGCGGCCCGGCCCCGACGCGGCTGCGCCGGTCGTCGATCCGGGGCGTGCTCCGAAGCCTGCGCCACCGGGTCGCGAGGCACCACCCGTTCGCGGCGGTCCGCCGGTCGAAGGGCGCGCGCTCATCGGACGTGGCGATCCACCGCCACCGGGGCGACTCGCCGGAGCACCCCCGGGTCCCCCGGGGCGGCGCACGCCCGGAGGTGGCGGAATCGGACGGCCCGAGGCACTCATGGGGCGCCCCGGGGGTGGAGGAATCGGTCGCCCGCTCTGCGACAGCGGCGGCCGACTCGCGGTGGGCGCCTCGGTGCCGTCACCGGTCGGGCGCTGCGTGGGCCGGATCGTAGTGGGTCCTTCACTGGGCGTGACACGTGGAGGGGCCGGCTTCGGCGCGACCGCGGGACGACTGCGCACGACGCGCGGCGCCTCCGCGACGGGCGCGGGCGACTCTTCGACATTCGTCGGCGTCGCCACGACGGGCGCGGCGGCCGGAGCCGCCGGCGCCACGACGGGCGCCTCGGACGTCTCGACCGGCGTCGACTTGGCGGGCCGTGCGCCCTTGGTCTTGGTCGACTCCTCGGGGGCCACCTCACGACGCAGGCCCTCGTTGTCCACCTTGCGACGGATGCGGTCAGCCTGGGCGTCCTCAATCGAAGCCGAGGGGCTCGAGGCACCAATGCCCAACGTCTGGGCGAGCGCGAGCAACTCCTTGCTCGTTAGACCGAGCTCCTTGGAGAGCTCGTGTACCCGGATCTTCTTCTGCGCCAAAACATTCCCTTGAATCGTGTGCTCGCAGTCCGCAAGCACAATTCTCTATTCTTCCACAACTACAACAGTTTTCGAGCGCTGCACCAACTCGCTCAGCGCGGCGGCGTCATTCTCGTCGAGTGCCCGCTTCAGCGCCCGCGACGCCCGCGCCAGGTTGACACCCGAGGAGCACTCCCCCTCGCGGCACCACCACACCCCACGACCTGCGCCTTGACCGAGGTACCACCGCTCGTCGGGCGATCGACCCGCTCGCTGCAGATCGGTCCCCTCGCGGCGTCGACGACAGACCACACAGGTTCGCACCGGGATTATGCGTCGTCCCCCGAGACGTCGACTTCGAGCACTTCGACCTCCGTACCGTTCTCGTCCATCACGACCTCGTCCACCACGCGGACCTCGTGCCCCTCGTCATCGCTCACCACGTTGGCGGTCTCCTCGACCAGGGTCACCCCGTCGGTGAACACCTCGGTCACCGGGTCGTGGTCGTGCGCGTGCTCGTCGTGCACCAAGGTGACGACCTCGTCCACCACGATGCCCTCCTCGGTCCAGACTTCCTCGACTACCTCGTCCTCGCCCTCGTTCTCGGAACGGATGTCGATACGCCAACCGGTCAATCGCGCGGCGAGCCGGGCGTTCTGTCCTTCCTTACCGATCGCTAGCGAGAGTTGCTGATCGTGAACGATCACCGTGGCGATGCCCTCTTCCTCGTTGAGTTGGACCTCGCGGACCCGCGCGGGCGCGAGGGCGGCCTGGATGAACTCGATCGGGTCGTCGCTGTAGGGCACGACGTCGATGCGCTCGGAGCGAAGTTCGTTGGTGATGTTGCGAACCCGTGAGCCGCGCGCGCCCACACAGGCGCCCACTGGGTCGACCATCGTGTCGTTGGACGCCACGGCGATCTTGGAGCGGTGACCCGGCTCGCGAGCCAGCGCCTTGATCTCGACGATGCCGTTGGCGATCTCGGGCACCTCGATCTCGAAGAGTTTGGCCACCAGGGCCGGATGGGTGCGACTCACCACGATCTGGGGACCCTTGTTGGTCTTACGCACTTCGACGATGTAGACCTTGACCCTCGCCCCATGCTCGTAACGTTCGAAGGCAATCTGCTCGGCCTGGGGCAGCAACGCCTCGACTCGGCCGAGGTCGAGCAGTGTGTAGCGGTTGTCGTTCTGCTGGACGGTGCCCGAGACGATGTCACCCTCACGGTTGGCGAACTCCTCGTACATCTGGCGGCGCTGGATGTCGCGGATCAGCTGCATGAGGACCTGTTTGGCGGTCTGCGCGGCGATGCGCCCGAAGTCTTCAGGGGTGGCGTCCCACTCGCGCGTGACGTTGCCCTCCAAGTCGAGTTCGAGACCCCACACCTTGATCTCACCGGTCTCGGGGTTGATCTCCACTTCCGCGTCCTCCGCGGAGTCGGGACGCCGCTTGTAAGCGGCCAATAGGGCGTTGGCCAGCGCAATCAGCAACTCCCCCTCGTCGATGTTCTGGTCACGCGCAATCTGTCCGAGGGCTTCTAAAAATTCGAAGTTTGCCATGTCTTAGCCTTTCTTGCTCGTCGTTGTCGAAGGTTTGCCCCGTGAGGGAGAAGGCTTGGCCTCTCCGCCCCACTGGAAAACCGTGCGCGCTCGCTCGATCGACTCGATCGCCACTCGAACTTCCCCGATCGAGAGGTCGTCGAGGGTGAGCGTGGTATCGGTGACGTCGCGCAGCGTCCCCTCCAGGCGGCGCGTCGGCTCACCCTCGCGACGTTCACGTAGGGTGACGACCTCGCCCACGGCGGAGCGGAAGTGCTCGACGGTGCGCAAGCGGCGCTCGAGCCCGGGACTCGACACGTCGAGGGTGAATCGACCCGGAATCGGGTCGTTCAAGTCCAACCACTCCGAAATATCCCGATTCGCCCTGGTCAAAAGTTCTAGATCAACGCCACCGGCCTTGTTCACCGTCACGTTCAACGTGCCCTTGGCGAGTTCAAGGTCGTAAAGGTCAAGTCCAAGGTTAGATAGGAGCGAGCGCAATGGGGTCTCTAGTTCCATGCCTCTCCTCTCTATGCCACCAGTGTCGGGACAAAGAAAAAGCGCGGGCCCGAGGCCCGCGCTTAAACGAGTCCAAACGTCCTGAGCGGACTGTCGCCAACAATTGTAGCAGTTGAGCCCCCGAGTGACAACCACGCGCCCCCGGGGCCTCCCCACTCGTCACAAGTGCCCTGACGAGGGTGAACGTCTAGTACGACCGAGCGATGATGGCCATCAGGCCCGATTCTCGCTCGTTCAGCGGCATCGCGCCGTCGGCGCGCTGCAGGCAGCGAACGGTCATCGCCTCCGCTTTCAGGCGCGCCTCGCCCTTCTCACCGACCTCGTCCCACGCCACGCGTGCGAATCCGCTCTGAGCGGCCTCGATGGCCTCATCGAGCGTCGCCACCGTGGTCGTGCGCGAATCGCGGAATTCTCGCGCGCCGCGCAGCATGTCGTCCTGTATCTCTCGCACGAGCGATTGCGCCAGTGACGCCGCATCCGCGACCGGTACGGCGATCTTCTCACCGCTATCGCGGCGCACCACCGTCACCAGACCCTGGACCAGGTCACGCGGTCCCACTTCGATGCGTACCGGCACCCCCTTCATCTCCCAATCCGTGACCCGTCGCCCGAAGCTGCCGCGTCGGCCGTCGTCGACTCGAGTACGCAAGTGCGCCGCGACCAGCTCGCGATCGAGGCCCTGACACGCCGCCAGCACCGCCTCGTCATCGCGGACCGCGACCACCACCACCTGCGTGGGCGCCAACTCCGGCGGCAGAACCAAGCCGTTGTCGTCGCCGTGGGCCATGATTAGCCCCCCCACCAGCCTCGTCGACGCACCCCAGGAGGTCGTGTAGCACAACTGCGCCTGACCCTCCTCGCTCTGGTAGAAGATGTCAAAGGCCCGAGCAAAGTTCTGGCCGAGTTCGTGCGACGTCGCCATCTGCAGTGCCTTGCCGTCGCGCATCATGCCCTCACAGGTCATGGTGTTGGTGGCCCCGGCGAATCGCTCACTCGGCGGTTTGATGCCCAAGAAGGTCGGGACGGCGAGCACCTTCTCCAGGAAGTCGTTGTAGACCTCCAGATGGATCTTCATCGCGTAGTCCGAGGCGTCGCTCGCGCTCGCGTGCGCGGTATGTCCCTCCTGCCACAGGAACTCCGAGGAGCGCAGGAACAGCCGGGGGCGCAACTCCCAACGCACCACGTTGGCCCACTGATTCAACAGCAGGGGCAGATCGCGATAACTCTGGATCCACTTGGCCATGAACTCGCCGATGACGGTCTCTGACGTCGGGCGAACGACCACCGGTTCGGCGAGCCGTTCGCCACCGGCGTGCGTGACGACCGCCAGTTCGGGACTGAAGCCCTCGACGTGTTCCGCCTCCTTCGACAGGTAGCTCTCGGGGATGAAGAGCGGGAAGTACGCGTTCTGCGCCCCGGCGAGTTTGATGCGCTGGTCGATGGCGGACTGGATCCGCTCCCAAATGGCGTAGCCGTAGGGACGGATCACCATGGTGCCGCGCACGGGGCCGTTGTCGGCCATCTCCGCCTTGGCCACCACATCCTGGTACCACTGGGGGAAGTCTTCGTTCTGGGGGGTCAAGACACTGGGGCCGGCCACGTTTCTCCTCATCGACGTGGACCGAGCCTAGTGAATCGCCACGTCACCCTCGATTCAGTGCTCGTCGCGGCGCCGGATCCTCTCAATGATCTGTGTCGCATTATTCGCGTCGGCGCCCTTGTCGTCCAACAGTGCGGCCCGGTCGGCGGCCGCCTGGGCCTCCGCCGATTCGTCGCGAGCGGCGAGGCGCGCCTCGATACCCTCCTTGGCGATCTTCTGGGCTTCGTCGACCAGCGCCTCGACCATCTCGTCTTCGGGCACCACGCGGATGATCTGTCCGCGGATGAAGAGATGTCCGCGGTGCTTGCCCGCAGCGATCCCGAGGTCGGCGTGACGGGCCTCGCCGGGCCCGTTGACCACGCAGCCCATCACCGCGACCTGGATCGGAATGTCGAGTTCGGTCAGCGCGGCCTGCGCTCGGGTCGCCACCGAGATGACGTCCACCTCGGCGCGACCGCAACTGGGACAGGCGATCAGGTCGAGCCCCGTACGCTCACGCAGACCCAGCACCTCCAACAACTGACGACCAGCCTTCGCCTCCTCCACCGGATCGGCGGTGAGCGAATAGCGCAGGGTGTCGCCGATACCTTCGGCCAACAGCGTGGCGATACCGGCGGTGCCCTTGAGCAGCCCGCCGGGTAACGGGCCCGCCTCGGTCACGCCCAGGTGCAGGGGATGATCGAAGGTCTCGGCGGCCAGGCGATACGCCGCGATCATCGTCGCGACCGACGACGCCTTGACCGAGATCTTGACGTCGTCGAAACCAACCTCCTGGAAATACGCGAGTTCGATGCGCGCCGATTCCACGAGGGCCTCGGGGGTCGCACCGCCGAAGCGCTCGTAGATGTCGGGGTGCAGGCTGCCGGCGTTGACGCCGATACGGATCGGCACCCCGCGATCACGGGCCTCGCTGGCGACCAATCGGATCTCCGCGGGCTTGCGAAGGTTGCCCGGGTTGAGACGCAGTCCGTGAACCCCCGCGTCGAGCGCCGCCAGCGCCATCTCGACGTGGAAATGGATGTCCGCGACGATGGGCACCGGAGAACGCGGGACGATCTGGGCCAGTCCCTCGGCGGCGGCGCGCTCGTTGCAGGTGCATCGCACGATGTCCGCGCCCGCGCCGGCCAGCGCGTAGATCTGCGCGAGGGTGGCCTCGACGTCGGCCGTCTTGGTCGTGGTCATCGACTGAACGGAGATCGGCGCATCACCGCCGACCTTCACCGAACCGACGGCGATCTGGCGCGTGAGGCGACGAGGGGACAAGGAACTGGCAGTGACATCCACCCCACCATTCTGCCGTGCGCGGCGACGCACGTGGTCACCTAATTGAAGGGATTGGTGATCGGGTAGGCGATATCGAGGTAGAGGGTGAAGGCGAACAGGACGGCCAGCACGCCGACGAAGGCGACCACGAACGGGGTCAGCTTGTTGATGTCGGCCCGATACGGCGCACCGCGACGTCCGCGCTGGCGGATCCGCTCGTACGTCGCGACCGCGACGTACCCCCCGTCCAGGGGCAACATCGGCAGCATGTTCATCACCCCGACGAAGACGTTGAGGGTGATCAAGATGTACAAGAAGACCGGGACGTTGGACTGCGCGGCCTGGTCCGCCAGACGCACCACGCCGACGATGGACACCGGACGCGTCGTTTGGGCCGATGTCGACTTGGCCGCCGAAGGGGTGACCACCTGATGCAGCAGGTTGGCGAACTCACCGGGCGAGAACACGTGCACCAGGGCGTGCGCGGCCTGGTCGAGGGTCCGCGCGACCGTGGTCACCGACTCGGGAATGGCCGCGAGGAAGCCGGTGCGCACCGTGGGGTTGGTGAGTTGGATGCCTAGGAGTCCGACGGGACGCGGGCCACTGACCTCGGGCTGGCCATTGACCAAGACTCCTCGGCCGTCGACCGGCGTCGCGTGCAGCACCACGTCGTGCCCCGAGCGGCGCACGGTGAGAGAGATCTCGTGACCGGCGTTGGCGTGGATGGTCGCGTCGAGGACCGCCATGCCGTTGACCCGATGACCATCGATGCTCACGATCTCGTCGCCGATGCGCAACCCGGCCAATTGCCCGGCCGTCTGCGCGTGGCCCTGCCAACGGGTGAATCCGTCGATGCTGACGCGCTGAGTGTCGGCGTGGCCCACGAACACGAGCGCGCCGTACGCGATGAGCAACGCCATCACGACGTGCATCAACGACCCGGCCGACGCGAAGATCACCTTGCGCGGGTACGACGCGGACCGGTAGGTGCGCTTCTCGTCCGCTGGTTCGATCTTGTCGTACCACGTCATCCCCGGTACCTTGACGTAGCCGCCCAAGAGCAGCGCTCGGATGCCGTAACGCGTCTCGCCTCGGGTCGTGGACCACAGCACCGGTCCGAATCCGACGAAGAAGTCGGTCACCTTCATCCCGGCGCGTTTCGCGGTGATGAAGTGGCCGAACTCGTGACCCATCACCATGGCGATCACCAGGAACAACACCAGCGGCAGCGCCCAGCCCCATAGCCAGGTCATCGCGGCGACCACCGCGACCGTGCCCAGCAGCAACGTGTAGACCGAGGTGCGCGACGTCTGACTTTGCATCACTGGGGCAGGTTAGCGCGAGTGATCCGCCGCGCCATCGCGTCGTTTTGCACCACCGCGTCGAGGTCGACCAGAGGGTCGTCGACGTAGTGATCCATGGTGCGCGACACCAGCTCGACGATGTCCGACCATCGGATTCGCTCCTCCAAGAAGGCGTCGACGCACACCTCGTTGGCCGCCGACAGCCACGCCGGTGCCGCGCCGCCCCGTCGTGCGGCCGCGTAGGCCAGGTCGAGCGCCGGGAAGGCTTCACGGTCGGGCGGTTCGAAGTCAAGGCGCAGGGTCGTGGTGAAATCGAGGCGTCCCCAGTGATGGGCCAACCGCTCGGGCGCGCCCAGGCAGTAGGCGATCGGCAGGCGCATGTCGGGGCGCGAGAGTTGGGCCAAGACCGAGCCGTCCACGTACTCCACCATGGAGTGGACGATGGACTGGGGGTGCACGACGACGTCGATGCGATCGACCTCGATGCCAAAGAGCGCGGACGCCTCGAGCACTTCGAGTCCCTTGTTCATCAGGGTCGAGGAGTCGATGGTGATCTTTGGCCCCATGCTCCAGGTGGGATGGGCCAGAGCGTCCTCCCTCGTCGCGTGGGCCAGTTGGTCCCGGCTCCAGCCGCGGAACGGGCCGCCCGAGGCGGTCAACAGGAGTCGCGCCACGTCGGGGTGCCCGACCTCGCTCGAACCCGCCAGACATTGATGGATCGCGCAGTGCTCGGAGTCGACCGGGAGGATCTGGGCACCCGGCGTGACGCGGGCGTACGCCACCACCGGGGCGGCGGCGATCAGCGACTCCTTGTTGGCCAACGCCAAACGTGCACCGGCTTCGAGCGTGGCGAGGGTCACGGGCAGCCCCGCGAAGCCCATGACGGCGTTGACGACCACGTCCACGTCGGCGCAGAGGTCGCGAAGGCCCGTCTCGCCCACGACGATGTCCACGTCGTGGGCCACCAGCGCCGCCAGGCGACGTCGGTCGCCGTCCTCGTTGACACCGACACGACGAACGCCGAACTCGTTGACCAGCGCGGCGAGTTCGTCGACGCGCCGCCCCGCGGAAAGCGCGACGAGGTCGAAACGGTCGGGCTCGCATCGAAGGACGTCGATCGTCTGTTGACCGATCGAGCCCGTGGCGCCCATCAACGCCACGCGAGTGCGTGCCACGCCCATCCCTAGCTCAGTGACAAGAGGTGGGTCATGAAGTACATGGTGGGCAGGGCGAAGAGCAGCCCGTCCACCCGGTCCAGCATCCCTCCGTGACCCGGCAAGAGGTGACCCAGGTCCTTCACGCCCAGCGTGCGTTTGAACATCGACTCGAAGAGGTCGCCCATGGGCACCACGACGCACAGGGCCACCGCGGTTTCGAGACCGTGCGACATCGTCCACGGATACATCCGGGGCAAGATGAGAGCGCCCGCCAACAACGTCAGAAGCGTCCCCCCCACGGTGCCTTCGATGGTCTTGTTGGGTGACAATCGCGCGTTGAGCGGACGTTTGCCCAGCCAGCGACCGATGAAGAGCGCTCCAGTGTCATTGGCCACGGTCAGGATGATCGCGCCCAGGAGGTAGGCCAACCCGTGGCGATGGGTGAACGTGTGCGGCGACGCCATCAACAACGCGAAGGACCCCAGGACGCCGATCCACGCGAACACGAAGATCGTGGCGCCAACACCGTCGACGACGTCGATCATCTTCTCCGCGTTGAGGTACCAGACGAACGAGAACATCACCAACAACGCGGTGACGACCGCCGTCGCGCCCAGTCCCTTCTCGTAGACCGACACGCAAAGCGTGACCACCGCCACGAGACCGAGAATCGTCGCGGGGTGCGCGCCAACCGCGCGAAAGCCCGCGAAGGCCTCGCCCGCCGCCAACGCCAAAGCCGCGACCACCAGAACCGTCACCGCGACGGGACCCAGGTAGAAGATCACGAGGACGACCGCGGCCAGCACCAGTCCGGTCAGGGTCGCCACGGACACGCTGCGCGTCGAGCCCTTGCGCACGGCGCGACCGGACAGCGGGTCCTCGCGCAGCGTGCGCCTGGTGCGGTGCGCTCGCGTCAGTGCGGGTCGCGGCGAGGCATCCAGGATCTCCTCGTCCGTGATCATCGACTCGGGGGAGAACTCCCAGGGACGCAAGTCGTCTTCGGCCTTGTCAACCGCGAGCAGCGACGCGTCGAATTGCTCCTCGTGGGCCACCCAGTCCGCCTCGCCTTCGCGCCAGGCCGGCGCGGGGATTGCGGCCCACGGATCGACCGCGTCGGCGCTCTCGCGGGCGACCACGATCGGCACTTGGCCCGTCGGGGCGTCCGTCCAATGGGGCAACAGGGTGTCGGGGTCGACTATCGGTGCCCCGTCGCCGACCGATCCGGCCACGTCGGCGCCCTTGATCGTGACGCGCGGGTCGCTGGCGCTCACCACCGGAACCTCGCCGGTGGGTAGGTCGACCAGGGCGTCATCGTCAGACTTCAAGTAGCTCCTGCTCCTTGTGCGAGAGGAGCGCGTCCACGACCGCCACCTCGTCCTGGGTCATCTTGTCCAGTACCTTCTCGAGGCGCTCGATGTCGTCCTTGGACAGCCCCTGGTCCTTCTCGAGGTTCTCGAGCTCCTGACGCGCGTGGCGACGCACGCCGCGCAGTGCCACCTTGCCCTCCTCGGCCTTGGTCCGCACGATCTTGACGAAGGACTTGCGGCGCTCTTCGGTGAGCGCGGGAAAGGAGAGGCGGATGACGACGCCATCGTTGGAGGGGTTGAGTCCGAGGTCGGCGTTGGAGATGGCCTTCTCGATCATCGCCATCGCACCCTTGTCGAACGGGGAGACCACCAACAGGCGCGGTTCAGGAACCGAGAAGTTCGCCAATTGTTTGAGTGGCGTCTCCGCGCCGTAGTAGTCGACGAGCAGGTTCTCGACCAGAGCCGGCGAGGCTCGCCCGGTTCGCACGTTGGCGAACTCGATCCTTACGTGCTCAATGGCCTTGGCCATGCGCTCGCGAGTGTCGTCCATCACTAAGTCGACCATTTCGTTATCCATTAGTTCACCAGCGTACCGACTGCGTCACCCTTGAGGGCGCGGTCGAGGTTTCCTCGGGCCATGAGGTCAAACACCCGGATGGGAATTCCGTTGTCCTTGCAGAAGGTGATGGCGGTCATGTCCATGACCCGCAGGTCTCGCGCGATGACGTCGTCGAAGAAGACCGCATCGAACTTGATCGCCGCGGAGTTCTTGCGTGGATCCTCACTATAGACACCGTCGACCCCCCCGTGCGTCCCCTTCAGAACCATATCGGCCTCGATTTCCGCGGCGCGTTGGACCGCGGCGGTATCAGTGGTGAAGTAGGGATTGCCCATGCCGGCCGCGAAGATCACGACGCGACCTTTTTCGAGGTGACGGACCGCGCGGCGCCGGATGTAGGGCTCGGCCACCTGGTCCATGCCGATCGCCGACATCACGCGGGTGGCGCACCCGTGCGACTCGATGGCGTCTTGCAGGGCGAGCGCGTTGATGACCGTCCCGAGCATGCCCATGATGTCGGAGTTCGCGCGGTTCATTCCGGCCATCGCGCCGGTCGCCCCTCGCCAGATGTTGCCACCACCCACGACGACGGCGAGTTCCAGGCCACCACGGGCCATTGCGTCAGCGATGACGGTGGCCAGGAAGTCAACCGTACTGGCGTCGATGGTCTCGTCACTGGCCGAGGAGGCGAGCGCCTCTCCCGACAGCTTCAAGACCACGCGACTCACGGACTACTCCCCGATGACGACTTGGGCGTACGCGGTGATCGTCGCGTTGCCCAGGAGCTGGGTGATGGTCTGCTTCTCATCCTTGACGTAGCTCTGCTCGAGCAGTACGCGCTCCTTGAACCATCCGTTCAGGCGACCCTCGGTGATCTTGGCCAATGCGGCTGCGGGCTTGCCCTCGTTGAGCGAGATCTCCTCGATCGTCTTGCGCTCGGCCTCGATCTCCTCAGCGGGCACATCCTCGCGCGAGAGATACTGGGGCTTCGCGAAGGCGATGTGCACGGCAATCTCGTGAGCGAGCTCCTCGGATCCGCCCTTGACCACGATGGCCACCGCGTTGACACCGCGACCGGCCTGCGTGTGGTTGTAGGTGTCCACCACTTCGCCTTCGGTGGCGACCAGGCGGTAGACGCGTCCGACCGAGATGTTCTCCTTCAAGGTAGTGAGCATCGTGTCGATGTTCTCTTGGAAATGCGCCACGGCGCCCTCGCCCTCGTCGCACACGCGCACGGCGATCTCGTCGACCAACGACGTGAACTCGTCGGACTTGGCGACGAAGTCGGTCTCGCAACGCATTTCGACGATGGCCGCCACGTTGCCGTTGCGAACGACCGCCACGGCGCCCTCGCCGGCCTCACGGTCGGCGCGCTTGGCGGCCGAGGCCTTGCCCTGAACGCGTAGCCACTGCACGGCGGCCTCCACGTTGCCCTCGTTCGCCTCGAGGGCCTTCTTGGCGTCCATCAGGCCCACGCCCGTGGTCTTGCGAAGGGACATGATGTCCTTGGGGTTTGCGGTGTATGACACCTTGACTTCTCCTCTTGTAGTCGAGTGTTGTTAGACGTTGGCCGTCACGACGTCGGCGGCCGCAGCGGCGGGCGCCACCGCGGCTGCCGCGGCCTTCACGGCGGCGGGACGATTGTGGCGAATGTAACGACCTTCCGTCACGGCGTCGGCGATCAGTCGACACAGCAGCGCACCCGAACGGATGGCGTCGTCGTTGCCGGGAATCACGTAATCGATCACGTCGGGGTCGCAATTGGTGTCGACCACGGCGACGACGGGCAGGCCCAACTTGCGCGCCTCGGTGACGGCGATGTGCTCCTTCTTCGTGTCGATCACGAAAATGGCGTCGGGCACGCGGTCGAGATTGGCGATGCCCGACAGGTTGCGGTCCAGCTTCTCGAGCTCACGGCTATGACGCAGTGCTTCACGCTTGGGCATGCCCTCGAAGTCACCGGCCTTTTGCATCGCGCGCAGTTCCATCATGCGCTTGACGCGACCCGCCACGGTGGAGAAGTTGGTGAGCATGCCACCCAGCCAGCGCTGGTTCACGAAGGGCATGCCGCAGGCGTTCGCGTAGTCCTCGATCGGACCCTGGGTCTGCTTCTTGGTTCCGACGAAGAGGATGACGCCGCCTTCGGCCACGAGGTCGCGCACGTAGGCGTAACTCTGTTCGATGCCCGCCAGCGTCTTGCGGAGATCGATGAGGTAGATGCCGTTGCGTTCCCCGAGGATGAACCGGCGCATCTTGGGGTTCCAACGACGGGTCTGGTGTCCGAAGTGGACGCCCGAATCGAGCAATTCCTGCAAAGTGACGAGGGCCACGAAATGTCCTTCCGTTCGGTTGATCAACCGCGTGGTGCACTCCGAAGAGCGACCGTACGAAACCACGCGGTGTGTCTGCGCACTCCCACCCTGGGAGAGCCAAAACAGTCTAGTCGAACCCACCACGGGTCAACAGTGGTCCTCGTGCACCCCGAGATCGCCGACCCTCAGCCACGCGGGTGCGTGTCACGGTGGATCTTCTGCAGACGTGACTTCGAGACGTGGGTGTAGAGCTGGGTGGTCGTGAGACTCTCGTGGCCGAGGAGTTCCTGGACGACGCGCAGGTCGGCTCCCCCTTCGAGCAGGTGGGTGGCGTAGGTGTGGCGCAACGCGTGAGGATGGATGTGGCCTAACGCCAGGCGTCGATCGAGGATACGACGCACATCGCGCACGCCCAGGCGCACGCCCCGACGATTGAGGAAGAGCGCGTCGGGCGGCGAGTCCGGCGACGCCACCTGCGCTCGGCGTGAACGCCACTTCTCGATGGACGCCCAACCCGCGCGGTGCAGGGGTACGATGCGCTCCTTGCGCCCCTTGCCGAGGACCCTGAGCACGCCTTGGTGCTCATCGAGGCTCGCCAGGTCGAGACCGCAGAGTTCACTCACGCGAAGTCCCGCACCGTAGAGGATCTCGCACACCGCCCGATCCCGTCGCGCCCAGGGGTCGTCGCCCCAATCCTCGTCGAGCAGCGCGTCGAGTTGGGCGCGCCCGACGATCTCGGGCAGGTGCGAGGCGGGTCGTGGCGCCGACATCCGGGCCGTCGGATCGGCGTCGACGTAGCCTCGTTGCTGCATCCACGCGAAGTAACGACGCAACGAGGCGCGCCGGCGCGAGATCGAGGTCCGTTCGTCGCCGTTGGTGTTCATGCTCGCCAGATACTCGCGCAACGTGCGTCTCGTCACCTCGCGGGGCCCGTCGACGCCGCGTGCAGCCGCCCACCGCGCGAAGCGCGCGATGTCTCCTCGATACGCGCGGATCGTGTCAGGTGAGCGCTCGAGAGCGCGCAACGTCGCGGAGAATTCCGTGAGGTGCCAGGCTCGGGACTCGTCGTCGAAGGCGGCATCACGGCTCACACTCACAGGCTAGTGAGACCGGGTCCCACGTGGCGTTCGCTTACTAGTGTGGGGTGTGAGGCAAGGAGAACGCGTGTCACGCATCTTGATCGTGGAGGATGACGAGCATATCCGCACCGCCCTGCGCCTGATGTTCCGTGGTGAGGGTTACGACGTGGACGACGCCGCCAACGGTGAGGACGGCGTCGCCCTCTTCGACAAGAGAAACGCCGACGTCGCCATCGTCGACATCATGCTGCCCGGGATGTCCGGTTTCGACACGTGCGTCGCGTTGCGATCACGTTCCGATATACCCATCGTGATCGTTTCCGCCCGCGACGACACGTCCGACGTGGTGAAGGGTCTCGAGTCCGGAGCCGACGACTACGTGACCAAGCCGTTCGTGCCATTGGAGCTCCTCGCCCGGGTTCGCGCCCACCTGCGCCGCCGACCCGATTCGGCGGCGCGCGCCTTTCACATCGGTGATCTGCACGTCATTCCCGACGAGGGCGTGGTCCGACACGCCGACGGCACCGAACTACACCTGACCTCCACGGAGTTTCGACTGCTGGTGGACCTCGCGAAGGTCAACGGCAAGGTCCTCTCGCGTGAGGACCTCCTCGAACGGGTGTGGGGCTACGACTACTTCGGCGACAGCCGACTCGTCGACGTGCACGTGCGCCGACTGCGGATGAAGATTGAGCCCGATCCCGCGGCTCCGGTGCACCTGTTGACCGTGCGGGGTGCGGGGTACAAGTTGGTTCTCTAGTGCGTAGTCGAAGCCTCCGACTACGACTGATCCTGATCTTCGGACTGGGAACCCTGTTGATGAGTTCGCTCCTGGGCACGCTCACCTTCTTCGGGGTGCGCGATGTCCTCATCACTGAACAGCAGCAGACCGACCTCCAGCAGAGTTACGTCAACGCCGCGCTGATCCGCAACACCATCTACACCGCCCCCCTCACCTTGAGCAACGAGGTCAACTCGATCGAACAGTCGGCGAACTCGACCTTGATACTGCGCATCGCGGGTGAGTGGCAGACCCTCAGCCCCCTGGTCCCCACCGCCGACATTTCCCCCGCGGCCATGCGCGCCGCCAATCAAGGCCACGTCACGACCGAGACGCGCACGATCCTCTCGGACCTCGACTTCGTGGTGGGCATCCCCATGCCCGCGGTGCAGACGCAGGTGTTCGAGGTCTGGCAACTCAACGGCCTCGAACACAACATGCGTGTGCTGCTGCTCGTCATCGGATCGGCCGCGCTGTTCACGACCATCTTGGGCGCCTCGGGAGGCATCTGGGTGTCGCGCCGGACCCTGCGTCCGCTGGTCGTGGTCTCAGACGCCGCGGCACGGATCGCCGGGGGCGACTTCGCCACCCGATTGCCGACCACCCACGCCGGCTCCGAGGTGGAGCAATTGACGGAGTCCTTCAACACCATGGTGAACCAACTCGTCACCAAACTCGAACGCGACGCGCGTTTCGCGAGCGATGTGAGCCACGAATTGCGTTCCCCCCTCACCGCCCTGGCCATGTCCGCCTCCATCCTCGAGCAGCACCGCGACGAGTTGGCGCCGGCCGCCCAGCAGAGCCTCTCGCTGCTCAGCGCGGAGATCCAGGTCTTCCAGGGCCTCATCGAGGACCTCATCGAGCTCTCACGATCCGACGCCGGCGCCAATTCACTCAGTCTTGAGTCCATCTCGATCGGCGAGCTCACCCGCCAGGCGGTGCGTTCGGTCACACGCCGTCTGGGCGGCGCCGAGCCCCCCGTGGAGATTGACCCGCGTCTTGGCGACGCGCGCGTCCTCGTGGATCGCCGACGTTTCGAGCGCATCATCGCCAACTTGATGGACAACGCACAGCACTACGCGGGCGGCGTCGTCGCGATTCGCCTCGTGGCCCGCGATTCGCACGTCGAACTCAACGTCGACGACGCGGGTCCGGGCATCGCCGAGGCCGACCAGGAGCACGTCTTCGAGCGGTTCTATCGCGGCCGCGCCGCCCACGACCGCAGCGTGGTGCGCGGTACCGGACTCGGCCTGGCCCTCGTGCGCGAACACGTCAAATCGCTCGACGGCGAGATCCGCGCGACGACCAGTCCCGAGGGGGGTGCGCGGTTCCAGATCGACCTGCCGCTCGTGGGGTTCCCCTCGTGACGTCGCTGCGCCGTCTGCTCGCCGTGTTGTGCTGCGCGCTGTGTCTGAGCAGTTGCACTCTGGTGTCCACGTCATCCTCCCCGTCGATCATCGGGGTCGGAGACGTGCCCCTCGGGCTTCTCGAGCCCACCATTCCCTTCACCGACTACGCCCAGGTCCGGTGGGTCAAACACAACATCTTCCTCCTCGATCGTGGGGGCCACATCGTCGCCATTTCGCGCCTCATGACGGCGCCCCCGAGCCTCTTCGCCGTGCTCTACTACGAGACCCAGGGGCCCGACCCCGTGGAGATGGCCGCGGGCATCACGACCGAGGTCCCGACGACCATGGTCGTGAATCAGGCCACGATCCACGATGACGTGGCCCTCATCGACGTGAGCAAGGCACTGAGCCAGATTTCGCTCGACGCGCAACGCATCGCGGTGGGCCAGTTGGTCTTCGCCGCGGCGTCCATGGGCGCCACTCAAGGAATCCGCATCTCGATCAATCAGATTCCGTATTCGCTCAAACTGGCGTCCGGGGCGACCGTCTCGCTGATCACGCCGGCGGACATGGCGTACCTCAAGAAGGGTTAGCGCTGGTGAGCGCGACGAAACGCCGGAGCGGCGCTCCAGAGGTGTTCGAGGTCGTAGTAGTCGCGAGTCTCGAGGTCAAAGACGTGGACGATGACGTCACCGTAATCGAGGGCGATCCACTGGGCCGACGACCATCCCTCCACCCGCGTGGGTTTGAGGCCGGTGGCCACGTCCACTCGGCGCTCCACCTCCTCGGCGATCGCGCGCACCTGGCGGTCGTTGCGACCTGCGGCGACGACGAGAGCGTCGAAGGAGTCGACGAACTCGCGCAGGTCCAGTACGACGGTGTCGACGCTGAGCTTCTCGTCGGCGCCTTCCAAGACGGCGTCAATCAGGCGAGAGACGAATGGATCTTGCGGGCCGCGAACGGTACCTGCGCCGGTCACAATCTCGCTCAGTAGCCCACTCCCAGAACGATGAGCGCCACCGCGAAGGGGATGCTCACGGCCAAGATGCCCGCGATCGCGTGGCGTTGACGGAGCCGACGCGCGTCACGGCGGGTACGGGGCGCGCGCTCGAACACCGTCACCGGTGCCGAGGACACGTCTGAGATGTCGAACGCTCGAACCGCCATTGCGCCCTACATTACTCCCTGACACCCTGATAAATGACAATTACCTCCTCGGGCATGAACAATTTTAGGGCCTCCGGGTCGAGGGGTGTCTCACGCAAGAAAGTACTGGACAGGTCGACCGGCGGCATGGCGATCTCGTAACAGTCCCAGCCGTCGGGAGCCTGCACGACAGCGCCTGGACGAGGAATCACCCCCACGGCCACCAGTTCGCGCAACTCCTCGGCCCGGTGCCATGACGGCAGTTGCGCCACGAGGTCCGCACCGATGAGCACATCCACATCATCGGCTTCGTCCAGCAGTTCCAGAACGGTGTCAATCGTGTAGGAGGGTCCGGGTCGATTGATCTCGCGGTCGCTGACGCGCACCAGTGCGAGGTGCTCGAACGCGGCCCGGGCCATCGCCAGACGCAACGACGCCGAATGCAGCGCGCCCAGCGCGCTCTTGCGGTAGGGGTCGCCCGCCACGGTCACTTCGATCACGTCGAAACGCCCGGTGGCCGCCGCAGCACTCAGCGCCGCCACGTGACCATTGTGGGGAGGATCGAACGTGCCCCCGAAGAGACCGAGACGACGCAGAGGCACTCCGCCAGCCTACCTGGGCAATTGCTGACTCTTCGACGAAACCTCTAGCCTTAGGTCATGGTCCCCACCACGTCATGGAACCCCGCAAGTTGGCGAGAGCACGTTGCGGCGCAGAGCCCCCAATGGCCCGACGCCGAGCACCTCGCACGCGTCGAGGGTCAGCTGGCGGCCCAGCCACCTCTCGTCTTCGCGGGCGAGGCCCGGCG
>Ga0307377_10003373_pt1 | contig 18077 bp, 16 predicted proteins | sample TR3MG_FD_202535 | JGI IMG/M metagenome (GOLD analysis project Ga0307377, IMG submission 202535) | Soil microbial communities from Risofladan, Vaasa, Finland - TR-3 | ecosystem: Environmental > Terrestrial > Soil > Coastal area > Acid sulfate soil | place: Finland: Risofladan, Vaasa | collected... | reverse complement strand
CGATAAAAGCGGCATCTTGGGTTCGGACAAACAATATCGATTTTTCCTCTTGGGCGAGCCATAATATCACCGAGAGGATTATATATACCCCCTACTATAATAAACTATCGTGTGTTAGGACAATACCGAAAATTAAAAAGCATAAGAAGCATTAAAAACTAATTTCACTATGAGGTCTTTTCGTCTCTATTGAAAAAGAGGAAATGATCTTTGTAGGCTAGCTACGCGAATGCCGTACATGAGCGTAGCGAAAAAACAATAAGGGCTTTAACTAACCTTTTGAGGTGACTACATCGGGGCTTCTCTCGACTTCTCCCACCTATTTTACTGTCTTTATCACCGCTCCTTTATTATCTGCCTGTGTAAAGTATACTTCTCCCCATTCGGAAACGCCATACATCGTGCCACCCGGTTCCGTTATAGAGTCGCCATAGAGTATTTCTTCCTTTAAGACACGCTCTATAGTTTCTCTTTTCTCTGGATCAAAGAGTGCATAGACCGCAGGACCCCATGAGCTTTGACCAACACCGATAGCTCCCATTTCTCTCAGTTTCCCGATGAGTGGTGCTGAATGAGGTTGGAAGACCCCGCCTTGAGCCTGTGAGAACATAGCTCCAACAACTTCCTGAAGTTTCGTAAGGTTCTCACCAAATGCCCGGATGTTCTTTTCCACAACTGCAGGAGTCATACCCAATAAAATCCTATAACACGCTTCGTAAACCAGCTTCTCCTGCGGAGTCGGCAGCTTCTCGAAAACTTCCAGTTCCTGTGTTTCATCAAAGCTTCTACTCTCAGGAATAACTATGAGGAAGCTCCAATCCTCCGGGAAATCATAGTGAAGCAAGAGCGGAGGAAAAGTCGTGTTATCTCCCCAGCCACCCTCAACTATAAACCCTCCTTGCTGGAACGCGTAGGTACCTACAGCAGACTGTTTACCACGCCCTAATACTCGTGCCAACTCTACCGGTCGCACATCCAGGCCATGGGCTTTCGTTATGCAAGTAGCGATAGATAGCGACAACTGGGTGGTAGAGCCGAGACCTGCGTGGCGTGGGGGAACCAATCGGACATCAATTTTTGCACCGTTCAACTTGTAATAGTCAAGTATCCTCGTTACGAACGACTTGCACTCATCAGCAGAGGGACCACTCACCCGTAACTCGTCAGCAGGTTCAACTTCAACAACGGTTCTCGGCTCCGCAATACCAACACCCACAGAGGCGTATAAACGGTCTCCAATACCCGGTGTGGGGTTTAATATCCCCATATGTATCCGTGCAGGTGCACTAACTTTAATCTTCGCCATTTTCCTCAACTCGTCCTGTCTACCTACCCAACCAACTAAAACGGCTATCAAAAATAACGTAGCACGAGGAGATCAGCATCAAATCTCAATCTTCTCTGCCTCCTCCACGGTGTAGTCCTCGTGCACGATCTTCGAGATCTTTTTGACAAGCAGCGTTGGGTTCTTCGCCTGGAAGATGTTTCGTCCGATGGAAACGCCACCGGCCCCAACCTGTATCGCATCGTAGACCATCTCGAATAACTCGTGCTCTGTGCCCATCTTCGGTCCTCCTGCTATCACCACAGGGATCTGGCATCCCTTTACCACTTCCTTGAAAGTATCGGGTGCGCCTGTATAGTTGGTCTTGATGACATCAACGCCGAGCTCCGCTCCTACTCGTGCAGCATGCTTGACGTACTCAACATCGTGCTCTGACTTCACCTTCGAACCGCGAGGGTACATCATTGCCAGAAGAGGCATGCCCCAGTTATCACACGTTCTCGCCACCCAGCCGAGGTCTGCCAGCATTTCGGCCTCGTCCTCTGCTCCGATGTTGATGTGGATGCTCACTGCATCGGCTCCGATCTTGATCGCGTCCTCAACCGTGGTCACCAGAACCTTGTGGTTCGGGTCAGGCCCGAGGCTGGTGCTGGCCGATAAATGGATAATGAGACCTACATCTCTCCCGTATCCACGATGGCCGTGGAGAGGCAGACCCATATGGCCGAGAACTGCATTTGCACCCCCCTCAGCCACTTTGTCCACAGCCTCGCGTAGATCTATCAGCCCGGGAATTGGACCTACCGTTATCCCGTGATCCATAGGCACGATGACCGTTCTGCGAGTTCTACGATCGACGATTCGCTCCATCCTAATTGCCTTTCCAATTATGTTCATAGTTCAAGAATATGTAGAATTTATGGGACTTAAAGCTGATGGTTGTTTTGCAGGATTCAGAGGACTGCGCAGATTATCCGAAGCTGATCGACCTCTTTCTTTAATAATTAATACATTGAGCTATCTTAGCTTATAGAGGAGATATTACGGGTAGAAATCATGGTACCAATCCAGGGAACCACAATCCGTCTCTTTCATTTAAGCCGAACATCACATTCATATTCTGGATCGCTTGACCGGAGCCACCTTTAACAAGGTTGTCAATGGTTGAGATCACCACTATTCTGTTGCTCTCTTCCTCTATTTCGAATCCTATATCGCAGAAGTTAGTGCCTCTCACGGCGCCCAGCGATGGCAGTCCTTTCCTGAGTCTTATAAATCGCTTACCCGCGTAAAACTGCGTGTAGATCGCTTCGATTTCTTCATGCGTTTTTGACATGTTTTCGTTCTTGAAGAAGACGTGCGCAGTGGTGAGTATGCCTCGGATGGTGGGTATAACATGCGGCGTGAAGCTTACGTTCACGAGTAACTCCCTTCTCATCTCAGCTACGTGCCTGTGCGCGGTTACTTGGTACGGAATAATATTCTCGGCGAGGTTAGGGAAATGAGATGTCTCTGATGGCTCTGCTCCTGCTCCAGATATGCCTGACTTCGAATCGAATACCACCTGTTTCACCATTCCTCCTTTCACCAGCGGTGCAACCGCAAGTATCGCTCCAGTGGGATAGCATCCAGGATTTGCCACTAAAGTCGCATCTGCGACTTCAGGATGCAATTCCGTCAGCCCATAGACCGTGTCTCGCTCTTCTTTGTCCTTATGTTCTCGCTTGTACACCCGTTCGTAATCTGCTCTTTTCAGTCGGTAGTCTGCGCTCAAGTCTATTACCCGCGCTCCTCGCTCCCTTAACGCAGGCACGTACTCCATGGCACTGCCATGAGGAACCGCAACAAAGACAATATCACTTCTATCCGCTATCTCTTTGGTATCAACGTCTTCATAATCGAGTTCGACAAACGGGAACAGGTGCGGATTTACATCGCTTACCTTCTTCCCTTTGTATCTTCTGGACGTTACGACAGATATGTTCACCTGTGGATGTCGCACAAGCAATCGTATTAACTCAAGACCAGTGTATCCCGTTCCGCCTATTATTCCTGCTTCTATCATCTTCTGCTAAATGTAGTTAGTTTTAACTTCACAAGTATAAACTTTTGTACTATGTAGTATGTAAGTTATTAGTTTGTTTTTGGGGGTTTTGATACGATCTGTAGTCTCAGATGAATAATTCCACCCTTATAACAGCTTATTTCGTATTCGCGTGGCTTTCATGTTCGGCAGCTTATTTCGATCAATGGTTTTTGGATAGATCTACCTGACAGTCGTGAACCGATGCTGTGGTGTTTCGAGATCTCTTACGAGACCTTAGTCCCTGTCCAAGATCAGAAGTAATAAAAGTCACATCCTGGACTACCCCTTACTTTACGGTTATATCCACAGGGTTTTTCAAAATTCTCTTTAAAAGAAGTGTGAGTAAAAGAAAAGATTTATCGGGAATAGTTTACCAGGAGCACTTTTTTATGAAAAGCCAGAACACAAACAGTGGAGGAAACAAAGACGAGACACAAGAGCAAGCACCGGTATCTACAGTTTATCATATAGCTATCCCACACCAGGAGGAAATATGGGGGGAATGGAGGGCGGAGATAGAAACGTTTTTGCCAAAGGTGAAACTAATATTCTTGGAATTCACCACTATTCTTGAGAATGGGAAAAGAGAACATGTGGAGAAGCACTTTAATGAGTTAGCTCAGGGGCTTGCATCACCTTATTTCCACGCCTTGGATTTCTTAAGACCGGCACTCTCTTGGACAACCGTGGAGGCATTCATTCACAATACGAGAAAAAAGATATTCTTAGAAAACATGCCTGAAATCGCTGCTGAAATTTACGAACGGCACTGTGAGGCATTACAAGAAAAAGCGGATCTGTTCTTTGAGAGAAGATATACCAAAGCGGGAGAGAAGTATAGAGAAGCAATGGAATTGCAGATGAAAGAGATGGAAATAAGGGATGCAGAAATCAGCAGACAATTGGATGAGATTATAGAACGAGAGAAAGGGGATATTCTCTTACTGCTCGGTGAAGACCATTGCTCGTCTTCTAAAAAAGCAAAAATGATCAGGTGGGAACCAAGGAAATACAGAAATCTTGCTCGCGAGATCTCTGATTCAGTTTGCAACTTGAACAAGAACGAATTAGAGGAGCTGCTTTTTCGACGAATTGGCATGTTCTGGGTAGAAGGTTACTGGGAACAATCAGGAGAAGCGGGTGTAAAAGCTATTGAACGAGCTATTAACATTCTTGATTCTATCCCAATTCCAAGACTGAAAGATATGTACGATTTTATTACCGGGGGTAAAAGAGAGGAGGCGTTCTTTCGTGCGATTCTGTGGTTGAAAAGAGAAAGGGCTATTAAGGATGAATGGGGTTAATCTCCTCTTCTGGCACCTTTTTCGAGCTTAATCTATAGATTTTTTCGATATCCGACTTGGGCTTAAGTTTTATCACCACTCTCAGTCAGAGGTTCCGGATAAAAGTAAAGGGTAAACTTTTTATATCCTCGGAGACGATACATAAAAACAAGATAGGTGATAAAAATGGGTAGTAAAAAACACGTTGGCGTAGAAGAAGCGAAGGAAATTGGTGAAAAATTAGGAATTACGTGGGATACGTTCGATGTAGATCAATTCAGGCGGGGTATGGATGTCGAGTTGGAGCACGGCTCCCGTGATCCCGCAACAAATGTTACTAATGATGACCTTTTGACGACGGGAAAGATTGCGTTGGCGCACCTCAATGAGTTCCCGGATTATTATGACCGGTTAGAGAAGATGGAGCAAGAAGCAGAAGCGTTTTGGGTAGAGAAGGAAAAATAGCCTCTACGCTCGCAGGGCACGAGATAACGCGAAGACTATTCTCTGTGCTCTTTTTATTCGGCCTCAAAAACCGGCTTGAGTCCAGATGACTGAGCGCTCGAAATAGCGTCACGAAAAGCCGAAACTGAGATAAGCAGCTTCTGCTCGAAAAAGAGGAACGAGCTTGCCTGTTTCATAATATCAACATTCTCGTTAACGCGTTCTTTCGCGCAATTCTTTGGTTGAAGAGACAGGGGTTTATTACAGAAGAAAAGCTCTAAACAGACTTTTCTTTTTACCATAGAAAATATGTGCTAAACCAAGAACCTTCTCGTTAGGTATATTATTCTTAAAGAAAGATAGTTATACATAGAGTGGAAAGCGATGTTGAGACGGAGGTGACAAATAATGGAACCGGACGTTGCGGGGGTTTTAAGGCAATTTAAATCCATCAAGAAACAGGCGATTCAAGTTCGACAGTTTATAATAGGCGGCTTCAATCGTGAAACTCCTGAATATGGCCTCATTTTAGAAATCTCTGGATTAGGTAGTCTTATAGAAGAATTCAAGGATGCAAAAACCCATTTTGAGAGGATACGATACAAACATAAATTCGCGGTATATCTTCAAAGTATAGAAATGTTGCGCGCTCCAAATAATATAGTAGTATTAAGGGTGATAGAGATAGAATGCGATAAAGCCATTGGTGTTTTAGAAAGCATAGCCACTCCTTTGCCTAAAGATGAATTAGACAAACTTACGGCGCTCAGGGAGGAATTGGAAAAGCTATCGGAGATATTACCAGATATAAATTATGAAAGGAACTTAAGCGAGGCAATAGATGAATACGAAAAAGGAGATTATTTTGCGTCAGCATTGATTTCCAGTCGGGTTATAATTTATGCCCTGAATCAAATTCCCGGGAAATCTGACGAGGAAAAAGCAAAATTTTTGCGCGAGAAAGGAATTATAGAGAAAGGCAGAAAAGACACCCATGTATCAATATTAAAAGCGGGTAGACTAGCAAGAAATGTCTTCTAGCATGATATAAAAGCATTTCCAACACTTTCCGAAGCGCATTCATTGTTGGGTGAGGCCTTTAGAATTTTAGAAATTGTTAGCAACATTTTGAGGGAGGAGGAAAGATAACATCAACAGCAGAAGTGTTTTTGCCAGAAGGAGAAGAGAAATTGCAAGAATATTTGTTTAATCAGACATATTAGCGATACTCTTAAATGGTGAGGGGTAACTAAGTCATAAAGGTGAAAAAATGAAAGAAGCAATAGACTTCTCTGCGTTCTCTCCTACTGATTACCGGTATGCCGTGGATGATTTAAGGGCTTATCTCTCTGATGAAGCTTACGTGTGGTATAAAGCGAAGATAGAAGCGGCTCTTGCACAGGTGTTCGCGAACCGAGGTCTGTTAAAGCAAGAGTTATGCGATGAGATCGTAGCAGCGGCATCAAGAATAACAGCAGCAGAGGTGTACAAAGAAGAGCAGAAGACGAAGCACGACATCCGGGCGCTGGTTAACGTCATCAGGAGCAGGGTAAGCGACGAGACGAAACCGTTCGTGCATCTCGGTGCGACCTCTTATGACGTGGTGGATACCGCAAATGCACTCAGGTATAAAGACGCGGTGCTGAACGTCATTATTCCTGATATGCTCGACCTGGAGCGAATATGGATGGCGCTGGCACGGCGTGAAAAAAATACGTTACAAATAGGGCGGACGCATGGGCAGTATGCCGAGCCTATTACCTTTGGGTTCGCACTTGCGCAGTACGTGAACCGGTGGGGTTCGCAGATCCTAAAGACGAAAGAAGCGAGTGAAAACCTTGTCGGTAAATTCTCAGGTGCGGTCGGTGCGTATAATTCGACCTCTTTGTTAATTGACGAACCTGAGGCGTTCGAACGCGAGGTGCTCGCGGTGCTTAACATCAAACCTGCGGCAATATCCACGCAGATAGTTCCTCCTGAACCAATGTCCGATTTTGTTCATGCTATTATCAGCAGTTTCTCGGTTTTAGCTAATTTATGCGACGATATGCGGCATCTTCAGCGAAGTGAGATCGGGGAAGTGATGGAACGGGTGGCAGAGGAGCAGGTAGGCTCGTCAACTATGCCACATAAGAGAAACCCGATTGGTTTTGAAAGCGTGAAAAGCCTGTGGAAAAAATTCATGCCCCAGGTCGTAACGATGCACCTCGACCAGATCTCTGAACATCAACGCGACCTTACAAACTCGGCATCACAACGATACACGCAGGAGCTATTGGTAGCTTTTGATTACTGCGTGCGAAAGCTGAAGAGCATTTTAGAGCGGTTAGAGGTGGATAGAGAAAGGATGCAGGAGAATTTTATGCGGGCTAAGGATACTGTTATTGCTGAGCCTCTGTATATCCTGCTTTCGTACTACGGGCATCCCGATGCACACGAATACGTCAGAAGGACGAGTTTTCAAGCTTACAACGAGAATAAATCGTTGAAAGAGCTTGTCGAGAGCGATCCAGAAATATCGGAGTATTTACGAAAATTTACGAGCGAGCAGAAGGAGAAAGTTTTCGATGCCGAGAAGTATACAGGGATAGCAGCGGAAAAAACAGAAAAGGTCGTGAGTTATTGGGAAGAAGTTTTTAAGGATTTGTAAAGGTGGAAAAGCAAGTAGAATCTTTCTTAATATTAGTTGGTGTCAAATAAAATGATTTATACGATTAATGTCGTATATGAATGAATTATGCTATATTTGGAGATGATAAGTTGTATTTCAGTGACCGAGAGTTAGGCACTCGACCTCGAATTAAGGAAGAGATTACCCTTGGTGCTTGGGGCGGATTGGTTGTCACAATAAATCAGCGCTTTAATGACGACTCTTTTGGATATCGTTATCCTGATGTGTGCCCTGATGGAAACAATACCTGTGGATGCGACCGTCATTTATTATTTCTATCCCTTGCAGCCAAAATTCCAGACATCTCATTGCCACTAGATGCAAAGAAGGTACTACCGACCTTGGCAGTCCTTGATTTCTTAGAATTCTGCCATCGAGCTATAGGAAAACCTATCAAGACTGATTACCATTCTTATTTTGGACATTACCATTTGCATTTTGAGCCTGAAGAAGGTCAAGCGGCCTTCCGTGATGATATCAACCGCATTTTTTCCAGGAATGGAATCGCTTATGAGTTAGGATCTGACGGGTTGATTGTTCGTTTAGCTCCAGAAGGATTGCGAGAGGCTCTCATGTCTGCGGCATTTCGAACAGGTGATACTGGGCTTGACTCGCTACTAGAGGCGGCGCGAGCAAAATACCTTAATCCTAATCTAACTATCCGTCAAGAATCCCTCGAAAAGTTATGGGATGCATGGGAACGACTGAAAACCGTCGAGCCAGGAAAAGACAAAAGGGCATCAATTACAACTTTGCTGAATAAAGCTGCTACCGAATCTACTTTTCGCGAGACACTTAATAAGGAAGCCTCTGAACTGACCCGTATTGGTAATATTTTTAGAATTCGCCACAGCGAGATTACACAGGTACCTTTAGAACGCAGCGAACATGTGGATTACCTGTTTCATCGTCTGTTTGCACTGATTCTGCTATTTCTTAGAACGACTGGTCGCAGTAGATAGATTGGTGTGTTACTTGATAACATGTTTGCGTTCCATTTCGCCAATCCAAATATCTTACTTAGGCACTACGCAAATACACAGACCATTAAATTGAGATACCCCGCACCTGAATTAATAGACAGAAATCAAGCATCCGCTGGCGCTGTCTAAAAATCTAGTGATTTTCAAATTTTAGCCATGTGACTCATTGACTTATATCCTGCCAAATAGGTGCATTTGCTATTTTGTCCCAATCCATAAGTATTTCCGCATAGAGAACATATCAAAAATCTAGTGATTTCACTAGAAAATTAGATTGTGCCCACCAGCTAAAATACCAAATCCATGAGCATCAGCCTTGATGCCCAATTTTTTTCAAAAAGGGGTCCGTGACTTATAGGGGGAACTATTTATGCTACGTGTTGAGTAATCAGACCTAAACCATCCTCAAAGGAAGAAAGAAGAGAATAGCCGCAATTATCATCAACACTATCGCTAAGATCATTACTATTTTCAACGCGCCGACGTCAGTGCCAAATATAATGGGGATCGGGCCGATCATAACGATGCCACCACCCCTCACGCCTGCTTCTGGCCTTTCCACGCCCCCTGTCTTCCAGGACTGATAGGCCATGCTGAACACGCCCGCAAGGATGACCAGCATTCCTATGAGCACAATCAAGAACCCCACGGTAATCAGTTTCATCGGCTTTTATTTAGCTTCTTAGTACATCTTTGGTCATCACACTTGTTAAATTTTTGGTGGTTGTTTTGATGAATGTCCTACTGACGATCTCCACAGCCACGTCTTTATTTATCACCAAAAAATACAGAGCTTTTTGATTTTATGTCCTTCCGTTCCATTCTTTATATACTTTTAGGGAGTATTCCAATGTTTCCGTTTTTTTCAAAATACTCTATAATGTTTTAATGAGGGCGTTGAGACCATATGCGCGCGATGAAAATGGTAGTGCTGAATGTGGAAGAAATAAGGTTTAAATGCTTGGGATTTCTACGACTATGTGCTTTTAAAATTGCAAAACTTGGAGGGTATTAATTAAAAGCGGAGATTTGAATGAGTATGGAAATTTGTGAATGCTTCCCGTATATAAATGAGACGGCTGAGAATGTGCAAAGTATCAGCGAAGAAAAAATCCGAAAACTACTCGAAAATTTGAGGGAAGCGGAGTGCCTAATTCTTGTAGCAGAGGGGCGGTCTAAAGCCGCTCTTCACATCGGAATAGGACAGTTAAAAAAAGAAGTGAAATTAGTGGAAGACATCGATTTCCCGGGGCGGAACCTACTGGACGCAGTACCGGCACTCAAGAAGCAATACAAGAAAATTGCCCTAGTTATCAATTCAAGCAGCGGAAAAACCACCACACCAAAAGAAACCGCAAAAGACCTGGCTGATTATATCAACAAGAAAGACCGTAATAAGCAGTTTTCCATAGATGTTGTTACTTCCAAACCGTACTCATCAATAGGAAGAATAGGTAAAAAATATGGGTCGATGTTAAAACTAAGCGGTCCTAAAAGTAAAGCCAAAACTATGGATTGGGTCCTCAAAAAAGGAATAATGAATGATGTCTACGAGCTGGGGAGTATGGTGCTATTCCAAAAGATCAAAGAAGCGCTAAATGAAGGTAGAGATCATCTTTGGGTAATAGAAGAGATAAACAAAGAGATGGAAGTGATGGGAAGAATGATTGATCAGTACGTTGATTCCGCGGTCTACCAGAGCGCAGTAGAAAAAATGAGCAGTCGAGGTCATGCTACAATTGGGGGATTGGGGCCAGGAAAGAATGTGGCGGAGATGACGATAATCAGGTTACAACATGTGAAAAGAGCGATGGGTGACCAAGTCTATTTATCGGGGGAATTAGCGCCCAGACCCCGACATGGGGACAGTCTTTTACTGGTATCCTGGAGTGGTGAAAACAAGCCTCTTTTCGCATGGCAAAAAGAATATGAAGCATCAGGAGCTGATACTTTTTCGATCGTGGGAAATCACTCAACCCTTTCTGAAGCAACTGATAGCATCATTATTGAAAGTCCGGTCACCCTATTTTATCTCAGAGCGGCTTTTCTTCTCAGTCCCCTGCCACTATTGCTGGTAGCGAAGTTGAAAAAAAATGGCTTTGGACTTCCGCCTGAGATCATGGATTGGTATCACAGCTCAACCGAATAAGGCATACACAATTCATCCGCACGTATTCATCACGCCTCTCGCCGCGAGTATACCCGTAGCTGCTGCATTAACAATATCCCGGGATAATCCAGTACCGTCACCAGCGGCAAAAAGATGCTTCACCGTTGTCTCCATATTCTTATTTACTTTTATCCGCATCGCATAGAATTTTATCTCCGGTGCATAGAGCAACGTTGAATCCGAAGCAACACCGGGTATAATCTCATTCAGTTTCTCTAACCCTTCTATGATGTCCATCGTGATCCGATGCGGCAGTGCCATAGAGATATCGCCAGGCGTAACATCCGACAGCGTATTTCGCACTAAATTACGCTCTATTCGCTCCCATGTTGACCTTCTCCCTCGCCTCAGATCGCCCATTCGCTGCACTATCGGCTTACCTCCCCCTATTGTGGTCGCCAACTTGGCTATTGACCGGCCGTATTTAGTGGTATTTTCTACTGGTTTTGTCAGCCCCACCCGCACGAGGAACGCGAAATTAGTATTCTCAGACTTTTTAGTCTTCAGCGAATGGCCATTCACACCTATAAAATCAGTATAGTCCTCTTTAACGACAAAGCCACGCTCATTGGTACAAAATGTCCTTGTAAAATCGTCATAGCGCTTTGTTCGTATATGAAACTTCGGGTCACGGTTTATCTTTGTCACCGGATTCATGGTTATCGCCGGTACCTCTACCCGTACGCCAACGTCTATATCCACATATTCCGCTTTTATTCCCTGCTTTTTTATTAACTCATCGACCCAGGTCGCACCTATTCTCCCCGGCGCTAATAGGATGCATCCGCTTTTTATTGTATCCCCGGTATCTGTTATCACGCCTCGGCATACCTTTGTTACTTTCTTCCCCTCTTTTTCCTCTTCTATAAGAAGGTCAACAACACTTGTATTAAGCATAAATTCAATGCCCTGCTTCACTAAATCAGCCTTAAACGCTTTTATCACTGCTTTTGTTTTATCAGACCCGATGTGTCTTTGATTTATTTCTATGAAACTTCCACCAACCGCAGCTGCACGTCTTTTCAAATTCTCTATATCCTCCTCTGAACCATTATACAGCTCGTCAGGCATGCCATGCTCAAGAAACACGCTGTCCACTTCCTCCACGAGCTGCCATGCTGTTTCGTGGTCGCAGAATTCGGTAAGGTCACCACCTATATCAGGTCTGAGATTGAGCGTGCCATCGGAAAATGTCCCGGCACCGCCCACGCCACACATTATATTGCATTCCTTACAGTGGTTACAATAACCAACCTCTTCTACAAAGCAACGTCTCTCCTCTACGTCCTTGCCCTTCTCTATCACCAAAACTCTCTTCTTCTGACCCTCGCGTCCTGCCAATTTTAATTCATTCGCAGCAAATAAGCCCGCAGGGCCTGCTCCCACTATAATGACGTCGTAATAATTCTCTTTCATCGTTCCGCTATATCAACGAGCCGGGAGGGATTTGAACCCCCGACGGACAGGTTAAGAGCCTGCTGCTCTACCTTTCTGAGCTACCGGCCCAACTTTACTTTACGCACACCGATACTTAAAATTTAGTGCATATAATGTTATTGTATCTAATATTTAGCGAACAGTAAAGAAGAGGAATAAGAACAATCAAAAATCAAGCAAAGATCGTTGCTTCATTTTTCCTCTTTCTGGCTCTTGCTCTACCTCCAATTCTTCCACACCCCTATTTGCATCTGTTTTAAACTCGATAACTCCGTACTTACCACCGCCACCAGGTAGTATCCGTATTTCCCCCGCCCTAAATGCCCTTATTGCCTCTCCCACATGCTTAAGGGCATCCAAATTGAAATCAGAATCAAAATGAGCCCCTAAAATAGAGTCGATCGAAGCGTCAATCAAAACGGTAACTTCGTCGCCAAATTCAGCTAAGAGCGCTTCCCAAATCTTCTGTACCGCTTTTGAACTCGGTGATTTTTGCACTGCCAGTCCTATCACTTCAGCCAACGGTATCAAGTGCAGATAAGAAGGACGATGCTCTGGGTGTGCGCCATCGCAATCCGCAAGCTCATTTACCCTGTCCCGCACGCCTTTCTTTATCAGACCGCCGCATTCACATCTCCATCTTCTTGTAACCGCTTCAGTGAGCGAATAATGCGTATAGCACCTGATACACGCACTTTCGTTATACTTCCCCTCCTGTGGCGGGAATCCAACATTAAGCACGGGCTTCCTCCCTCTTTCTCGCTTTATCGCCGCTTTCAACTCTTCAAAGCTCATGTCCTCCACGTGAAACCTGTTAAACTCCCGCGCCAGCCGAATAGGGTACGGTGAATGTGCATCCGAGTTAGTCAAAAACGTAAGATCGTGCAATTCTCCTATTCGGTCAGCATACGATGAATCCGCACTCAACCCCAACTCCACAAAGGATATATACCCTGCCATATCGCCGTAGCACGCCTTCAGCGAATCATGATATGCGTACAAAGCAGTCCAGGGCGTGAACGCATGACAAGGACCTATAAGTGCTTCTGCATCCCGTGCATATTCCGCTATTTCCGCTCCATTCAATCTCAGCGAAGGTCTGCCATCAGAATTGATATCCTGTGAGTACTTTCTGAACGACTCGTATAATTCTTCTGCTTTCGAAATCGAAGGCACTATGAGCAAATGGTGCACCCGCCTCGTATCCTCCACCTCTACGGTAAGCACAAAATTTGTGTTTGTATGTGTTGTGCCTTCGTCTTCTGGTTTAAAATAAAAAATGCCATTTCTCTCTTCCAGCTCCTTTATCTCCTGTAACCATCTCGGCTGTAAACAATCCCCCGTGCCAAGGAGCTGTATCCCTTTCCGCAACGCTTCTGTAGCCAGCGTAGGTAAATCCATACGGGGAGAAGTAGCAGTCGAATACTGCGAATGGATATGTAAATCGGCGTTAATTATCATGATTCAATAGCGGGGGATGGATTCGAACCACCGATCTCCGGGTTATGAGCCCGACGGGATCTCCTAACTACCCTACCCCGCTCTCCTCTACACTCGCATGTATATATCAGAGAAGAACTCCTATAAAAATAACTTTTAAATATCAAAAAGAGATTTTGGAAAAGAAAGTTGCCAAAAGAAGCTTTATTACGATGGCGGTAGTGCGTCCAGAACGCATATTTGCGTAGTATAACGCAGGAATGTTGCCTGACCTAAGCAAGGTTTTTATATACAAAGTTCAAATAGGGATACATGATGAAGATGGAAGATGAGTTAGTGAAGGATGCGCATGTGCTCTTACATCCTATAAGGTTCAGGATTATAGAGCTGCTTGCAGAGAACCCGTTGCACATAAATGGGATAAGCAAAGTGATGGGCGAGGAAAGGCGACTTGTATCGTACCATCTGCTAACGCTGGAAGAGTATGGATTCGTGAACAGTAAGTACGAAATATCCGAAAGCCCGAAGTCGAAGGGAAAAGCGATACGGAAATACTGGGTGACCGACAAAGTGAAGGAAGTGATTTCAGAGCTTAAAAAGATTTAATTAACGTCAGGGAGGGAATATTTTCCTCCTACCCCTCCGCCTTACGCAAGGCGGTATTTTTGGCATGAACCTCTCAAAATCATAGAATACGTCTGAAAAGATGAATTTCTATGTAAGTAAGGGAAAAATTCGTGCCTTTTGACTTTATTTTTACCTTTTACCGCTATTGCTATGCTACTATTTGAAAGGTTAGGCATCAATGGAATTTAAGATAAACAGGAGCAAAATAAAAAATATACTCTTAATTCACGCTTTCTCTATCTTCAAGATGATAGAGGACGATTAAACGAAATTTTATCAAAATAGCGTGATAACGTATTTATAAACACTTTCAGGAAGGAAACAAATGTGCGGGATAATCGGCGTTTTTAACAATGAACGGTCAGTAGAACTCGTGATAAGCGGTTTAGAAGTGCTGAAAAATCGAAAAGATGCAGATTTTTGGATTCGCACTGATAGCGATGAGTTTTATTCAAAAGACGTGCACGAATTAAAACCGAAGGTGAAGCAGAGTAGTAACAATTGCATTGCGTGTTGTTCCTGTAAACCTATTTGCCCAAAAGAAGGGAGTGAAAATAGGTTTGTAGCAGATGCTGAGATATACAATGTCGACGAGTTGAAGGCGAAATATCTCGTGAAGGGGGAGAGCAGCTATGAGGTAATATCGAGATTGATAGAATACTTTTTCTTGGAAAGAAAACTAAGCCCTTACAGGGCTTCCTGGGTCGTGAGACAGAGCCCTACAGTGCTAAAAGAAGATTATTCCTTTTTAAACGAGATAGACGGAGTGTTTGCATTTGCGTGTTGGATAGGTAGAGACGCAAATGGTGATGATTTGCTGTATATAGCCCGGGATATAATAGGATTAAGACCTATTTGCTTCGCACACACCGATGGATTTGCGTTTGCTTCAGATAAAAGAGCATTAGAAGCAATGGGCTATCTCCATGCAATCGAGCTTGATCCGAGAACCATCTTGAGATATAACATAAAAGAAGACCGATTGGAATTCGTGAAACGGGGCTTCTTTTCCATTGTGCCTGAGCTAACGGAGGATAAGGAGAAGATAAAAGAAGAATTGCTAACCTTGCTGCGAGCAAGTATTTCAAGGAGGATTCCACAGGGTGAGAAGTTTGGCGTGCTCTTTTCCGGTGGATTGGATTCCACGCTTATCGCTTACCTCTGCAAGGATTTGGATGCTGATTTCGTTTGTTATACTGTGGCGGTTGACGAGCCTGGCATGAAGGAAGCGGAAGATTTAGCATATTCGAAGTCTATCGCTGCGGATTTGGGATTGCCGTTGAAGATAAAGAAGATAGGAGTTGACGATGTCGAGGCGTATCTCAAAGAGGTTGTTCCACTGATTGATGATACGGACGGCGTGAAGATAAGCGTGGCTGTGCCATTGTATGCGGCATGCGAGATGGCGAACGAGGACGGCATAAATACGGTTCTCAGCGGACTCGGCACCGAAGAGCTCTTCGCGGGCTATGAGCGTCATAAAAGGGTGAAAAAGGGGGATGTGAACAAAGAATGCCTCGCCGGTCTTTTAGGGATGCACGAGCGGGACCTGTACCGTGATTATATGGTGGCAAAGGCGCACGGGATTTCGCTACGTGCACCGTTCTTGGCTCCAGACCTCGTGGCTTATGCATTGAGAATACCCGCGGCGTATAAATTGGCTGGCGATAGAGATAAGGCTATTTTAAGAGAGATCGCTTGCGATCTCGGACTGAAGGAAGCGGCAGGTCGGAAGAAACGAGCGGTGCAGTACGGCGCGAACGTGGTGAAGGCAATAGAGAAATTAGCGAAGCAGAACGGCTACCGGTACACAAGAGATTACCTGAGGACATTTTACCCCTCGCGGGATATCAAATTGGGATGCCTGTTCAGCTCGGGTAAGGACAGCGCCTATGCGCTCTGGCTCATGAGGAAGGCGGGCTATCCTGTGGAATGTTTGATCACGATAAAGAGCCGGAATCCCGAATCGTATATGTTTCACACGCCTGCGGTGGAGTTGGTGGCGCTGCAAGCCGAAGCGATTGGCTTGCCCCTGGTGACGAAAGAAACAGAGGGCGAGAAGGAGAAGGAGCTGGAGGATTTACGAGCTGCTTTTAGAGAAGCGAAAGCTGAATATGGCATAGAAGGAGTTATAACCGGCGCGTTATGGAGTACTTACCAAAAAGAACGAATAGAAAGAATTGCCATGGAAGAAAATCTCAAAGTGTTCGCTCCTTTATGGCATATCAATCAGGAAACAGAGCTGCGGCTCGTAGTATCCAATTTCGAGGTTATTTTCACTGGCATCAGTGCATATGGTCTGGACAGGAGTTGGCTTGGTAGAACGATAACAGTGGAAGATGTTGAACGCTTGGTGGCGTTGAACGAAGAATTAGCGAAGCGCTTTGATCAAACTTCGTCAATGTCTGGAGGATTGAACATAGCAGGCGAAGGCGGAGAATTTGAATCGTTGGTGTTGGATGCCCCGATGTTCACCAAAAGAATTGTCATTAAAGAAAGCGAGATCGTGGAAGAGGATGAGAATATCGCACGATTAATGGTGAAGGTGGCGAGATTGGTGGAAAAGCAAGGTTAGCGAAGAGATAGTACGAATAAAATAATGTACAAGTACAACCCTCTGTAAATCTCATCCAAGATATCAAGCTCCATGTCAGAAGGGAACTGGGCTCTTTAGCCATGCCTGACGAATTAGAGATCGTTGACTCATTGCCGAAAACAAGAAGTGGGAAGATCATGCGACGTGTGCTCAAGGCGCAGGAGCTCGGGATGGAAGTCGGCGATATCTCGACGCTGGAAGATTGATCGTTAACACCGGGAAGAAATTGAAAGCGGTGAAAAAAGCAGAATTAGCTCTTATTCTAAGCGCATGATTTTTATGTGCCTGCTAGCAATAGAATATGAGGCAAGCTAAAAAGCCCTTTGAACGGCTTGTTTGAAGATGAAGCGGAGGTTAAAGAATTATGGGGGGTTCATCCAGAGGGCGGTATATACGCAATACTGCGGATATGACGGCGTTAGGCGAAATGGCAAACATAAAAAGGAGGACCCCATATGTATAAAGACGTCTGGCAAAAAGTCTACAAGTCGGTCTGTTCTATAACCTTCTTGAAAGACGGTGAGCGAATTGCATCTGGTACTGGATTCAAGGTAAATAATAGATTGGTAACCAACTATCATGTCATTCAAGTTCCGACTGCTACTCATGTCCAACTTCGCTTTGTGAACGAAGATGGTTATACAGATTATATCTCCAAGAGTATATCGATGAATGAATTTCTAACAAAGCTGGTAGATAGTATGCCCGTGGACAGTTGGGATTATGCAATTTTTGATCTCGATTGGCCAGAGTTCAATGCTATCCCATCGCTCAATCTTTGCGTCAGAGATGAATTCAATATTGGTCAATCGATAGTTCTTTTTGGATATCAATTCGGTCAACCAAACCTCTCTATCCACAGTGGAATTCTTGCTTCTCGGTTTGTAAGTGATGGAGTAAAATACCTACAGTTAGACGCCAGTGTCAATCAAGGCAATTCTGGCGGCCCCCTTATAAATACAACTACTTCGGAAGTAATAGGAATTGTCACTCGTAAGATGACAGGATTAACAAGACAATTCGATGAATTGCTAAAGAGTTTTGATCATAACATT
>Ga0307377_10003372_pt1 | contig 18082 bp, 32 predicted proteins | sample TR3MG_FD_202535 | JGI IMG/M metagenome (GOLD analysis project Ga0307377, IMG submission 202535) | Soil microbial communities from Risofladan, Vaasa, Finland - TR-3 | ecosystem: Environmental > Terrestrial > Soil > Coastal area > Acid sulfate soil | place: Finland: Risofladan, Vaasa | collected... | reverse complement strand
ATTGTTTTGAATTTAGGGTCTCCAGTTGAAAGGTCTCCGATAGTAACAACTTTTACTCCTTTCTTTAATCCTGTTGCTTCTTGTAATGATTCTTTTTTAAGAACTTTAAGAGTTTTTGCTGTGGACTGATGTTTATTTGCGTAATTTCCATATCTATCTATGTTGTCCTTATCATTTACTTCCTTTTCAATTTCTTTTATGAATTTTTTTGCTTCCTGTTCAGAACTAAAAATCATATAATCTCCTCCTCTGAAAGCAAACACTCCTTGAATATCATTAGGATAAAAACCACTTAAAGGTCTTGAACCACTTACAATCATATATGATTCTTGTAATGATTCTTTTTTATCAATATATTTCTTAACTTCTTTCTTTTCTAACTCACTACATTTATCGTATGGAACTCCTACAATTTTTAATGCAACATAATCTAAATCTCCTTTGCTATATTCTTTTAATGATTCTTTGCCTGGATACTTTGTAGAAATATTCTTAACATCACTTTGTTTAACAACTGCTGTCTGTCCACCAGTTAAATTTTGAACAACTAACATTCCAGGTTTACCCAGTTTGCTTGTTGCCTTATCCATTATGAAAACATTAACACCTTTTACTTGTCCATATCTCTGTGCTTCTTTGAATGATTCTTTATGTGAATCCATATACTTCTTTGCGAAAGCAGTTGCTTCACTTTGACTGCCGAACTCTTTATCAGAAATTGATTTATCTCCACTCACTCCAACAAACCACACTTGTTTTCCTTGTATTGTTTCAGGATAAACTTCAACTGTGACATTGCCTTGTGTGTATCTTTTCATCTTTGGAGTGTTTTGAACTTGATTCCAAGATTCTATCAACGAAGTATGTATTTTAGAAAGTTTTTCTCTGTATGCTTTGGGTTTGATTCCAATTAAGTTTTTTAGTTTTTCCGTGTATTTCATTCTTATTTCACCTTCATAGTTTATTCATTGGTTTGTCCATATTTAAAAATGATTAAATTATGGCTGTTTTGGGTCATCTTTATTAGGGTCTGGTAAGATTTCTGTTCTTGCCAGATACTCACTCATATTCTTATTGAATGCTTCCATCTTCTCCATCATTAGTGGGTCAGCATTGATGTTATACTCCAAAGTTGTATGGTCTTTCTTATCAATCAAAAACTGTAATTTAGATGTGAACAACTGGTTTAATCTCAAATGCCATTGCAAGAACTCCTGGATTCTTGTGTTAGTAAAACTGTTCCGAAGATTCTTTGCAAGTTTGTCAAACTCACTATCCCAATCTATTGGGGGTGGATTTGGATTGTTCATCTTTTCATTTCCTGTTGCAGTTTAGTTAATCTAACTGATAGGATAGGTTTGCCATTTACAGTTGGCTCTCCCCTTTCATTCTTATCAATACTCTTGACTTTGATTTTTTTATTACGAAACTTTCCACCAAGAAGTGTGTCTCCTTCTTCTATATCCAGGGTGATTGCTTCTCTTCCATATTTATCCTTTAATGTAGTAAAGGTTTTGTCAGGGTCAAACAATTCTTTTCCTTTTAATGCCTGTGCATAATCTTTGTCTGCGTCTGGTCTCTTATCAAATAGGTTCATTTTAGTTCCACGCAATACAGCAAATTTTCCAGAATCAGTATCTTGAATTAGTTGAACCTGTCCACTTTGTTTATAGATTCTAATGCCTTCACATAGACCTACACTCTCTCCTTCAACACCTTGCTTCTTTAAGATTGTCCACACTAAATATGCTATGATTGCACTTTTAATTGGATTCTTAACTATTGTGCCTAAAAATTTCTTTACTATCTGAAATAAACTTGCCATCCTATACCTCTTTTGGGGATTATATTATTTAAAAATGATTAAGTTTGGATAGTCTTATAATACCATACACGATTGGTTCTTCCTGTTTCTCTCATACAGATTTCTTCAATGTGTCTGCTCTTTATAAGCCATCTAATCAGGTGGTAACTTTGAGTATTGGATAGTCCGAACTTCTCTTCCAGTTGTTTTCTCGTCTTGTATTTAATCATAAATGTCAAGACTTCATCTGTTGTAGGTTCTGCCATTATCCTTTTATCGGTTGTTGAGTTGTGTAATCTTCCTCACCGATATTGCTCCATATCTTGATACCTTCCTCAATGTTTTTCAGGTCTGTTTCCATCTTATCTTTCATTGCGATAAGTTCTTTCTCAACCTGTTTCTGTGCTTGTTCTAAATGTTTTGGATAGTTCTTAATCCAACTCTTCTTCTCGTGCATTTCTTTTTGCCAATTCTCAATTAGGGTCTTGTCCATATCTTTTTCATATTCTTGTTCCTGTTGGAATTTGAATATTAACTTCTCTCCTCGTCTTACAACTTTTCTCTCATCTATCAATAGTTTTGCCATTCTTATCTACCTCTTGTGCTTCTCGCATTTGTTTCTTCCAACTGAACTCTGCGTCAGTTTTTGAATCTGAACTTAAATAAACCATTTACTCGTAAACTGTGTATTGACATCTGCAATTTGGATGGACAGGAATCTTATTGCTCTTTGCTCCTATCTGCATTTTCATCAAGTCATCAATGTTAAATACTTTCATATTCAACTGTTTACAATTACAAGCCCATCTTGGGTCTCTTCTTTCCATCACAGTTCTATGCTGTGCTTTCTCAAAGCCCATATTCTTCCACTTCATCAAGGTCATCTGTGTCATCCCATTTGCTATCTCTGTTCTTGCAATCCTATCTAATTGCCAATCTTGTGGATTCTCTTTTGTTTTGAAATTAGCGAACTTATCTTTTAAACCTTGCTTGACTTCTGCTTGTGTTTGACCACCCATAATTCCATTAGAAATTTGTTGATAGATGTCATTCTGCATTTTCTGATTAACAGTCTTCAACTGATTCTCCATTCTGCCTTTTAAAATGTCTGCTTGAACTTCTAACTGCTTCTTTGCTTGGTCACTTGCATTAACATCTTTGCCCAGGGTGAATTGTGGATTTACAACAAGTCCAAGCATTTTGCCTGTAACCTTGTTTACAATGTCTTTTAGTCTATCATTAAATTTTGAGAATACATTTCCAAGACTTCCAAGCACTCCTTCACCAACACCTATCTTTTCTTTCAGGTATTTTTCTACTTGAACTTTGTTCTTTGGAAGTTCTTTAAATACTTCATCAATGATTTCTGCGTTCACTCTTTTAATCTCATCAAAGAAATCATCAATTACTTTGTCTTCTGGAAGTTCTCCTTCATAGAAATCGTCTAACGCTTTTATACGCTTCTCTTTTGTTTTGTCAAAGAATAATCTGGCAACTTCTCCTTCATCAGGTGCGAACTGATTTAGAACTTCTACACCATCAAAAATTATGAAGCCATCTTCGTTTTTTACATTACGAAGCATTGCTCCTCTTATGTCATATCTTCGTGTGATTTTGTTATCTTTTTTTTTATCAAGAACTCCTTGCTTGTAAAGTTTACCAAGCCATCTGTCATCATTGTTATCAATGGCTACACTCTCACCATTGGCTTGTTCCTTGAATGATTCCTGAACTCCTTTTGTAGCAAACAAGTATATGACCTCTTCAACTTCGTGAGGGTCTTTCCCTATCTCATCTGAAAACTTGTGAACCTCTGTGTCATCAGGGTTAGGATGTTTCAGTAAGAATTGTTTGACCAAAGGAATAATTGAGGTATCAATATCTTCTTTAAATGCTCCGTCTGATTTGACTGCAAACATATCTTTTCTTTCTTCTGGGTCTGCAAGTTTACTTACGAATTGGTCTCCACCGTTTACTGCGTCAAATCCTGCTGTGGTTCTGTATTCATTCATTGTAATAACATCTGCTTGATACAGGTCTCTTGCGTATCCCATCTTTTCTTCTTTGCTTTCCAGGTCAACTTCACCAAATGTGAATGTTGCGTCTTCGTTTATGAATGAATACTTGGTTCTTAATTCATCAATTATGATTGCGTTCAAGAAAGTTACTATGTGTTGTTTGAATGAATCAATCTCCAGTTGGAAAGGAATCTTAACCTCTCCTGCTGTTGCTCTATTCACTTCATCATTCCAGGGTGTTAAGAAATTAGGAATGATTCCTGATGTCATATCTTTTCGTAAGAAATCAAGTTGTGTATCCATTGGGTCATTCTCTCCAGTATAACTCAAAGGTTCTGCTTTTAATTCCTTATTGATGATGATGTGGTTTCTGTCTTCAATGCAAGTTAAGTCACTTTCTAACTTATCAATGTCATCAATTCCAGCAGGGTCTTCTGGAGTTCCAATGCTAAATATTTTCTTTCCTAATGCTCTGTATCTCGCTATGATTGCATAATTCTTTAAAATCTCTGTAAGGATTTCACCATCATCAATACTGCTTGATAGGAAACTTCTTCCATAAATTCCATCTTTGCTCCATCCTATTTTTAGATGTGCAATTTTACTCTTGTGTAATGGAATTGCCCAGACCATCTTTGCCCATAAGTAACTTCCATAAACATAATTTACTTTGAAGAATTTAGGTGTCTCAACTGTTCTGTGTCCTGCAACTCCAAAAGGAAATCTTTTAACTTCAATAGGAACTTCATAAAACCAGAAATCATCATCTTCATTTGTATCAAGGTTAACATAACATCTGCTAACATCATTTATATTGTAAAGGTTATCTATGCACCATTCTCCGTTTGCCATTTGTTTCCAGGTTCTTTCACAGAATACATTTCCTGCACATACACCTGAAACAATCATATTGAATACTTCAAATTGAAGATTGCTTCTCATATCAAGCCATTTGTTAAGAAATTCGTGTGTTTTTTCATCAGCACTTTTGATTGTTACTCCTTCTCCCAAGACAAATCTTGCGAACTGTTTTACACCTGAATTTATCAATGGTCTTGTTTGGAACATCTCCAGGGACTTTTCCATCTCATAATGAGGTGTTCTTTTTTCATCTTTGAAGATATTAGCAGGGAAACTAATTGCTCCAAGTTTCGTAACCATCCTTTGTGGTGTGAACATTTCTTTGAAATTAACCATTTTGTTTTACCTCTTTATTTTCTTGACAAGTCTTTTGCGACCATTCTTAATTGTTTAATTACCTCTTTGAATAATATCCAAGAACCAAATGCACCCAATAACACCTTCCAGTTCCACGCATACCCAATCAAAGACAGGGCTAAAAATAAGAATATAAATGTGATGTCGTATGCTATGAGCCATTGCATTGGCTTTGTTTCAAATATGTTTAGGATTTTTCTTTTAACTATAAGCCATCTCATTCTTATCCAATCTAATATTTTGTTCATAGTATCGCACCTCTTGTTTATATTCCGTCTTTTCGTATTTAAAAATGATTATTTATTGTAACACCACGAAGTAATCTTTGGCTTCTTGTTGTAAAATTGGACAGATAATGTATCTTCCTCTTTCAGTCCTAATCTCATTCTTGAAACTCCATATCTCTTGACTGTTTATCATCCTTCGCTTTAATCTCCACATATCTACCTCAACAACAAGGTCATCCTCGTCCCACTTTAAACATTTTGTGAATGGCAGGTGTCTTCTTATAATCTTTTCAATCTCGGTTTTTGTTAGTCTTGCTTCCACTTTCGTTGACCTCTTTTTTAAGTATCTAAATAGTTCTTTCTCATTATCCGTAAACCATCCTTCTGCGTCATTGAACTTAATCAATTCAACTTCAAGATTTAGGTTTTTTGGATTTTTCGTCTTCCAAAACTCTATTATTATTTTCTTCGGTATCAGCATTTTTAAACTCGTATAAGTTGTCTGTGCTTGTTGTAGAATGAACCATATAACTATATGAGGCAGGTAACTCGCTTTCCTTGACCTTAATTATTATTGGTTGTTCTGCATACACAAACTTTGTTTTCTGTCTCTTTTTCATAATATCCAACTCAATATTGCAATAACTGATACAAGTATTGAACCAAACATTGATGTTCTTGCTTCTGCTTTTGTTTTCTTGTTCTTTTTCTGTCTCATCAATCCAAATGTGTGAACCCAAGATAGAACTGCAAGAACGGTCATACCCCAAAGTGAGATGAGTGCTTTCATCTTACTCACTCACCTTTGGTTCTTCTGTTGGTTGCACTTCTGCAACTTGTTGTTCACCTTCTGCTACATCAACTTTAATTTCGTGATGTTGTCCCTGGTGTTGTATATTTTGTGGTGGGATTGGTGTTGGTTGTGGTGGTGCTTGTGGTTTTGCTTGGAAATTCTCATCAAAGAACTGTGGTGTGATTGTTTCAAATCCAACCTCTTTCAATATTCCATTCAATAATTCCAGACACTTCTCTTTTTTAATTATCTTGTTCTGTGTCAAGAAGAACAAGTTTTTTATGTCGTCAGATATTTCTTTTATTTTTCCTGTTTCCATTTTATTTTCCTCCTATTTCAAATCGTCTTCGGTGATTCCACGAAAAGACTTTTTTATTTTTTTTAACTCACCTAAATCTTTGAAATCTCCATACTTCTTTTTGTAGTCCATAATGACATTCAATACTTCTTTGAATGTATCATAGTCTCTGCTTCTGTATATTGATTTCTCAAAGTGAATATGAACTAACTCAAATGAATAATCTACCTTGTAAGGTATTGCTTTGCTCATCAGGAACTCTTGTATCTTTCCTGCGTCTTTTGATGTGCTAACTGCCCATTCTTCTGTGATGGACAAATGCCATCCTTCATCCTTCCGTTGAAATATTAGTAATCCCATTTTCTTTTCTCCAATAGTTTTTCTTTGCACAATAGTTGTTGACCCTTGTTAATACTGTCATCAACTTCTTATCGTGATTTGATGTTTTTCTTTTCTTGTAATCTATTGCGTGAGCAATCTCGTGAGCAAGTAATCCAAGTGCGATTTCTTTTGGAAGGTCTATTGTGCTTCCATAAGGTCTGCCTCGGAAGTATCCGTGATACCTTGCTCGGTGTATTAGTAAGACATCCAGTTTGTAATGTCTTACCAGTTTGTTGAATATTGTCTGTATCTCTTTTCCTTTGATTCGTTGCTTGTATAGTTCTTCAAACAATACTCTTTCGGTCTTGTAAAATTTTAGGTCATTCACCATTTTTGCCTCCGATAGGTTTTTCTTTCCTATCAGTAGTTAATAAGGGAATGAACTATTTAATTATTTCGCAATTCCATTTTGTGAGTGACACACTTTTACAGACGACAAAAGTTTGTTTTGACAAAAGTCATATTTAAACTTTTAATTTTGTCGTCAATAACTCCTCATCATTATTTTGTCTCTGACCGTGAGTGAATTGGTTTTGGGTAGTCTATCTTAATTGGTGTTCCTGTATCAACATAATCCTTCTCAATCCTTACCTCTCTTTCTTTACTTGATATTCTACCTAACAGCCACCCAATGAAAAAAGGAACGACTGCTATAAACATATCAATTATCTTATCCCAATGTTCTTGCGTTATCATTTTTCTTCTCTTGTGCAACGATAAGGTGTTCCCTCAACTTGCCTGTTATATTGTGTATGCAGGAACTTCCAATACCCATTGTCCAATGCTCCTGCGTATGGACAATCGTGCCTTACTATCTTTCCTTTGCCATCATTCAATAAACAAAAATAATCAATCTTCACCAACTTTCCAAATGCTCCAAACTCGCACCTGTGACTGTTGTTGAATTTTCCTTTTAGGCAATCTCTAACTTTACTTTCAATGTTCATTCTTTAACTGAAATAATCACCGAAGTCTTCTGCCAGGTTTTCTGTTCCTTCTGATGGAACTGACTGTGGCTCAATTATTTGTTCACCAAGTTCTGCCAGTTTATTCTTGTGCCAATCTATCGTTAGGTCTTTTTGAAATGTAAGTCCTCTGTGTATCCATTCAAGTATCAGTTTTGGGCTGTATTTTCTGCATAATAGTTTAATGCTGTTCTTATCAACATTCTCTCCAGACCATAACTGGTCAAGTTCTGCTAATGTGTTAATCATTTGTATCTTATACCTCCTTTCTTATCATATAAATCATTGCTGTTCTTTTTGTTTTATTGTAAACAATATCTCCAGGGAAAACAAACACCTTTCCTTGTTCAAACATATTATTTGGAATCTTTATACTTCTTCCTTCTCTAATCAAATGACATTCTTCTCCAGGAAATAAAGGATGTTCCATTCCATACTTTGCATACTTATCTCTTGGTGTTCCTTCTGGAATATCTATATCTTGGTTTATTATAAATTCAGTCATTGTTTTATTTCCTCGCATTGCATTGTGTATTTTGTTGAACCAACTGTTTGAACCTTAATACAATTTGCTGTGTTCTCTGGCTTCATATACTGTGTAATGTTGTTTACTATCACTTCTTGATTTATGATGGGTTGCTCTCTTATTATTCTTTCGGTTGTTCTATATTCAATCTTCTTGTTGAACTCGTTTGCCATCCCAAACATTGAGAATGCCAACAACCCTAACACCATACATATTACTGAAAAAGCAAACAGTATGGATAGTATCTTCACTCTTCTATCCTGTCTTGGCTTTCCTTTTTTTATCCTGTCTTGCAAGTCTGCAAACAGTTTCTCATCAGTCCGTTGTATCGCTTGTCTTCTCTCTTCCCAGACCTTCTCCATCATCTTGTCTTTTTTCATCTTTATTTTGCCTCCTCAAATCAGCAATGTTCTTTATGGGTGGATACTTCTTTTCCACTTCTTCAATGTTCCATCCGTTCAATATTCCGTGAACCTTTTGGATGTATCTTTTGATTTGTTTCCTTCGTAGGAAATAACTTGTCATCTCCTTCTTGATGTAAGCGACCTCTTTCTTGTTTAGTGTTACGCTTCCATCTTCATTTCTCATTCTAACTTCACACCTTGATTTATTGCATTGTTTACCATCACTTGTTTCAATACTGCAAGACACCGTTTTGGAATAAGTTTCCTGATGTTCTTGAAATCAAGTTTCCAATTACTATTCAGTATCTCTTCCCAATTCTCTTCAAGTATATCCCTGTATATTCTTTTTGGAAGTTCAGCCATCATCTTCAAATCCAAAGGCATTCCTTCATCCATCAGTTTGAAAATCATCTTATCAATTCTTGGATTAGTGCAATACTTAAATACGAACTCTGCATTGTTTGTGTCATCAACCTTATTGTATTTAGGATTTCCACCGAATGCTTCTGCATTTCTTTCCTTGAACTTGTCCCTAACATACTTTGCCATAATCTGTGATGTGTAATTCTTAAACACTACACCTTCTGCTTGTTGGTCTTCATTGCTTGGACTTGCATAAGCACTTTTAGGCACTATGTCATCATTGATTTCTCCAATGTTTTGTGCTTGACAATCTTTTATGAATGGAACTAATGGCAATCCAAAGTGTTCAAAAGCGTTCTTCTTTGCTTCATATTCAAGGAATTGTCCTTCCTCTGTCATAATGTCAAAGCCCAAGTAAGGTGGCATATTTTCCCAATCATAATTCATTGTGTGCTTAATCATACATTCTCCATAAAAGATTAGTTTGCCAAAGTCTTTATAGTTAGGACAAGCATAAACCTTTTCTTTTACGAACTCTGCACATCTTCTAAAGTTCTTGGTGTTCTTTGATTCCAAATCCAGGAGTTGTCCTCTGCTTCCTACAATAACTTCTCCTGCTTCTGTTATGTAGAATCGGAAGTTTCCTCCATCCATCTTTTCTTCAACAATGATTCTATCAGTAGGGTTTGCAAAGATTTTCTCATTCTCTGCGTGACCTATCTGATATATCTTTTTGTATTTATGGAACTCCATTTATTTCTTCACCCTTTTCTTTGAACCTCTGACCGAAGGTTCTTTCTTCTTCTTCTGCACCATTCCTAACGAATCCTTCGGTTTCGGACACGAGGCAGATTTGAGGAAAGCAGAGAATCCTTCTTTAGTCTGGCTATTTATTTTTTCGTATTTGGTTTTATCATTCATTGTTGAAAAGAATCTGTAATTACAATGAACACATTTTAGGTATCTAACATTTATTGATTTAGCCCTCTTTTTCTTATTCCATATTTTGATACTTGAAAATGCAGGTTTTAATTTATGATAACCTTTTCTGCAATACTTCTTTCTGGCTCTTCTGTTCTTGATGTCAAACAAACTGATTTCTACATCTAACTTTTTGAATCTCCACCACATCCTAATATCTGCCAGGACATTCTCATACCAGTAATTGTAATACTCACTACTTGATGGAACATTACATAATGTTTTTATTCCGTTGATTCTCAAATACTTGCGTCTCGGTTCTAAAATAGTTTTATTCTTTTTCCACATTTTTGACATTTTGCAATCCTCCCAATTACTTTACCTGACCTCTGTGGGTCATAACACACAATCATATTTTTATTGCACTCATTACACCTTGCGAAACAATTTCCGTTCTTATCCTGTCCTATTGTAACCATTCCATCTTTGGTGTCATACTTTCTCACAATCTTGTGAGTTGTTTTAATTATTGGCTCTACCATTCTATATCTGGTGCAACAGCGTTTTGTAGCACTTCAATTTGATGTGCGTCAATGTTTGTTTGAACCTCTCCTAATTTTTTGCTTTGTCTATACTTGATTGGTAACAGTCCATATCCACTTGCCATTGTAATATCACCGTGACCATTCTCATCTGAAATTGGTGCTTTGTAATCATAATTCCACATAGTGTAATGAATGATTTGCATTTCATCATTAAGAAGTTCTATTTGATTAGTTGACAGCAACCATTTTTGATTTGTATGAATGAACTCATTAAGTTTAATTCCTGCTCTCTTTTCCATACCCTTTACTTTTTGATTCCTGATTGCGTCAATTACTATTCCGTGTTTCTTTCTCAATGCTTGTGCCATTTGAAATCCAATACCTTGTGCGTCTATTCTACATCTTACTGGCTTCCATTCCAGTATTAAGTTGTCCACGAAGTCCTGCATTGTTTGAAGGTCAAGTTCAGTTGTGCCTCCTCTTTTGTAATGTAAATGTCTTTGAATGAATTTGTTATCAACCTTCTCATATATGGTTACAACAAAAAAGTCATTAACCGAAGCAACATCAACTCCCATCCAAAAGATTCCATTCCTGTTATTGCAGGTCTTGTAATTCTTTAATTCAGTATTGATACAAGCCATAATCATTTCATAAGGATAGAACTGTTCTGTTGAATCCACTACAACACACATATACTCTTCCAGGAATCTTGGCTTGTCTTCTGTCCGTTTCTTTTCCAAGTCTTCAAGTGTGTGCCAGGGAACTATTGGGTCAAGTCCTTCTTGTTCAAAAACGCTTATTTCAGGATTGAATATATTTGGATTAAATACTGCCCATTTGTAAATGTCAAATATCTCTGGCATATTCTCAACCTTAATATACCAATTATAAAACGGAGTGCTTCTTCCTTTCAATGTTGTTCCTATATTGATTTGGAACTTCTTAACTCCATCCTTTGCTCCACTTGAAGCGTCTCTTAATGCAATGTAAATATCATTGAAGTCTTTAATGAAGTTTGCTTCATCCACGATTCCTGCATTACCCACAATTCTTAATCCTCTAATTACTTCTGCACTTGAATTGGTTGCAGGAAAAGCCCTGAACTCTACACCATTAGGAAACATAATGCTTCCAATCTTATCTGTCTTTACTTCATTAGGGTCAAAGGGAAAGACACTTCCATCTTCTAAAAGAAATGTTCTCATTCGCTTTATGATTTCTTTTGTATCATTTATCAAGTCATTAGCCCTTTGTTGATTCAACCTGACAAAAGGTATGACTTGATTAGGAAAGAAGGGAACTGCCATAAGACAACTTATGATTGAACTTGTTGTAAAAGATGTGTTCCTGGACTTGACTACAATTCTACTCTTTGCATTCTCTTCCTGGATTGCAACATCTCCTAAATGCCAATCTACCTGGTGAGGAGTTAGTCGGTAAGGAATCCAATTATGATTAGCGTCTTTAACCATAAAGACTTTTTGGATACTGGTTAAGTATTTCCTTTCCCTCTCGGATTTCACTTCTGGTTTCTCATACCAACTCAAACTATGCTCACCTCGTTTATTTTTTGTATTATGGCTTCAATCACATTGACTGTGACTGCATTGCCCAAAGTCTTGTATCGTTGAGTATCACTCACTCCTGCTGTCCAGTTATCAGGAAAGCCCTGTAACCTTTCGCATTCTATTGGAGTAAGTCTTCTCAAGCGTTCCTCTTTTCCCCTAACCATTGGTTGTGTGTCTCCCATATCTGCTCTGATAGTGGGTGAAGTCTCTTCATACATTCTCAATGGTTTTTTTCCTTGTCTGAAATCTTGATGTTTCTGAACTATCATTGGAACATTATTGCCACCTGTTCCCATCTTGGTTGATAGTGTTGGTGCTGATTCAACCGTTTCTTTGAATCCATCTGCTCTACTGCTGAATCCCTTTCTGTCAAATACTTTGGTTGGTTCTCTTATCGTATGTTCTTTTGTTGCATTGAGTGTTGGGCTTATTCCTGTGCTGTCCCATACTCGTCTTGATGTTTCATACTCTATTTCTTTTTCATATATTTCCGTCACTTGTTGGTCATAAGTATCTGGAAATTGTAATAGTCTTTTGAGTTTCTTCCATACATCTGGGCTTGGCACACTTCGGAACTCATCTGTTCTAAAATAATGCTCAACCTGTGTTATTGGTGCGTCCAGGTATTTCGTGATTTGTTTTACTATATATCCTCCCTTATGTTTCTTGAGGAACTCGTTAATCTCTGGGGGTGTATCGTGAACTCTTTTATTGAAGGTTTGTTCAACCAACCCCATCATTTTTGGTTTTCCAAGTGTTCCTTGAATCTGTCCTGCATTTTCTGTGAGAGGAAATATTTGTCTTCCACATCCTGTTCTAATATGTCCGATAATAAAGATTCTTTCTCTGCTCTGGGCAACTCCATAATGTTTGCTGTTAACAATCTGCCATTCCACATTATACCCCAGTTCATCAAGGGTGGTAAGGATACTTGCAAAGGTCTTTCTGTTGTCGTGTGACAACAAGCCCTTAACATTTTCAAGGAGAACGATTTGTGGTCTTCGGTCTTTAATAATTCTTGCGACCTCAAAAAACATAGTTCCTCTCGTATCTTCAAAGCCCATCCTGTTTCCTGCGATAGAGAACGCTTGACAGGGGAATCCTGCACAGAGGATTGAATGTTCTGGCACATCTTCTGTTCTGACTTTTGTGATGTCAACTGGTCTCCAGTTTGTTTTGAAGTTTCTGTTGTAGATGTCAACTGCGTATTTGTCTTTTTCATAGTATCCAACATTATCCCATCCGTTTCTTTTGAGTGCAAGGTCAAATCCTCCAATGCCTCCAAACAAACTTATGAAGGTCTTTATCATTATATGTTATCCTCTCTTGCTCCGAACACATCTGTAACTGTTAATATCTTTTGTTCATTACCAATATTAACCTGCTGTAACATATTGGTCTGTTTAAGTCTATACTTCAACTCGTTAATCTTAATCTTCCTATCAAGTAATTGTAAATTCCAATAAGTTCTATTCTTTAGTTTGCCTTCCTGATAATCAAAAAGCATTTCTTCTTCCATTGTTGCAACACAATCTTCTGCTGTATCAAACCATTCCTGTTCAGTCTTTGAAAATACTCCTTTGATATGTAATTTTCTAAAATCTATAACATCTCTTTTTGTGACACCTGCAATCTTTTGTGCAGGAGTTGGTGTGATTAGTCTAATAACATCTGGGTTCTTTGCAAATATTCCTTCCTTCAATCCATTCAATCTAACTGCTCTTGTTTTCTTTTCTGATTTTTTTAATCCACCAAGTCTTCCGAAGTATTTGGCTTCTGCTTGTGTGAATGGCTTTCTTAAATTAGGATTTCTTGTCTGTTGTATCGGCATTGTTTACCACCTCATTTGTTAATTGAACGGTATTTGGGGGAGTTATTATCTGTTGGGGTTTGGTTTTGGGCTTTGGTCTTTGTTCTAATAGTTTTTTGGTTTCCCTGAATGTTCTTTCGGTTGGTTTGCTTTGTAGGTAGGATTCTTCTATGATTTCGTCTGTTGTTTCTTTTCCTATGATTTTGAAACTGGTGTTGTCTTTGTATATTATTGCTCCTGCTCCACTTTCAAATACTATGAGTTCATTTAGAATGTTGATTGGGAATCCTGTTTTTATTGTTTCTCCTGCCATTAGTTCTAATGCGTTTTCTGGATTTGTTATTGTTCTTACTTTGTTTTGTTGTAAGAGTTCTTCAATCATTGTTGTTCATCTCCTGTTGGTATGTTGTGTGTCTCGCAATATTCTTCTACGATTTGTAATATTCCATCTGTGACATCTCCTTGACTTGTGTGTCCTAATGCTCTCTTGATAGTGGTAAAATCTTTGTCGTTTAACATTAACTTGATTTCGTGTATTTCTGGCTTTGTCTGTCCCTTTATGATATTTACTGCGTCCTCTTTGTTTTTGTCCCTCTCTCGTGCTAAAATTAGATATGCTTGGAGTTCTTGCTCCTTCATATTAAATATCTGTAATAGTTCTGCTTCTTGAACACGCTTCTCCATTGCTCTTGCATATATTAAAGATACCTTCTCTGGGTTTTCTCTTCCTCTTATTTTATTCATTAGAACTGTTATAAATTCTGCAACCATCTCTGCGATTGCTTCTTCTTTGGTAGGTTCAGGTTTAAATGATAGAAGTCCTTGCTCACGCATTTTAAGTGCGATTTTAAACAGGTCTGTTGTAGTTAATATCTTTGCTTCAACTTTCTCAATCTCTGCAATGTCCAGGGCTTTAAGTCTGTGTTCCCCATCCAGGCAAACAAATGAACCATCTGGTTTTTGCCATACTACAATGTTTTGTAAGAATCCTAATGTGCTGATGATTGTTGATAAATGGTCTATCTTTTCAGGTTGCATTTCATTTGGATTCCAAGTATTTAACTTGACCTCATCTACCTGTAAGTCTTTATTCTCCATTATCTATTCCTCCACCATCTATACCTAAACCCTCTAAAGGGCTTAACTACGATTTTCTTGTTTGCTAATCTCCAAGTGGTCGGTTTCCATATAATGTCTATGTCCGTGACCTTCTCAATCTTAAAACTGCCTTGTATTTTTTTCTTTGTTATAAAATATATTCTGTCTCCTTTTTTTAAGTTTTTCGGTAATCTGGACATCTGCCAGTAATATTCATCATAATCTCTACTCTTCTTATGAGCCAAAGTTTCTTCCGTTGTGTAAAGAACTATGTCCAAGTTACTTTGCCTCCCAGGGGAACTCAACCCAATTTGCCTTTCTCACATATTGAAACAGGTCTGGTTTTAATTGTGCGTTCTCTCCAACATATAATGACAATGTAATATGATTCTTTTTCTTGAATCTTGCTAATGTGCTTCCACCATCTACAATGTCATCTACAATAAGAGTATCTTTCTTTATGTCATCTTCATCCAGAATTAAAGGAATATTCAATCTATGCGATAGTGATACTGCTAAAATCAATCCACCCCTGGGTATTCCATATACCCCTGTGAATTTATATTCTTTTTTTATCTTTGCTTCAAACTGTATCAATGCGTGTTCAAACATTTCCCAAGTGCATAATTCACTCACCATTCATCACCTCTCGTTTTGATAACAGGAACACTCGTCTCTTCTCAATTCTTTATTCAAGAATATTTATTATCTACTGTATGGTTTGTCGTCCTGTTGTTTATCATCAAGTTCTTTTAGTTTGATAGTTAGTGAATCTACTCTTGCTTCTTCTCGGACAACATTTCGCATTATAGCAATTTGTTTTTCAGTCTCCATTCGGAGTTCATCTTTCCAATTAGAAAGTAGTTTAGAATGCGCCCTTAAAGATTCTTCACATTCTTCAAAGTCGTGTTTAAGTTGTTCTTCTGCCTTTTCCTTTTCCTTTATCAATCGTTCTTCTTCAATCAAGGAAAGTTCTTTATCATCTCTCATTTGCTCTTCTCTTTCAGATACCATAATTATTTCCTCTTTTTACCTAATCGTGCTGTTTGAAGGTCTTTAAATTCTTTTATAAGATTGTTCAATGCTTCGTCAATAGAATTAGAAGAGTTCTCTTTCTTGTATTCTTCAAAGATTGCCTCTGCTTCATCAACAAGGACTGCGTTAATTCTTCTCATCTTCATTTTCTTTTGCCTCGCAATAATAATATTATTATATTATTTATAAGCATATATTTAAATCTTTCGGTTTTAATAATAGCAGGGGGTGGAATTGAACCACCGACCTTTGCCTTATGAGGGCAACGGAATAACACTTTCCAACCCTGCTATAATTCAGGAATAAAATACATCCCCTTCTTATCTCTTTTATAAAACCTTTTTTTATCGTTTAACATAACTCCACTAAAAATTTCAAACTGTTGATTGTAATGAATGTCCTTGACAACTATACTCATTGGATACTTTCCGTGACCACAACAACACATCAATACTTTAAAGTTTGTGTTCTCTACAATGAACTTACAAATGTTCTTCATACAAGGGTCAATCCTTGTGTCTCCCCATTTACTCCACTTACACATCTTTGCTTTCCATATCTGATTTTACAATATCAATTCCCCACAAGGTCATCATACTTCCTTTCTTGTCTGTTGGCTTTCCACAGATTGCTTTAAGATACCTGGACGCAATCTTCATCTCAACCTTTTGAATCTCTGTCAGTTCAGGAATTAAATCATACTCTGCTTCATCAATGTTCCTTATTGCTTTCTTTATATCTTCTAATGTTATATGTGCCATTTTTTTACACCCCTATTATTCTTCTTATTTCTTTTTCTGCCAGTTGAATATCATTTGATATATCCTTGCACCTAATTACAAAACAATCCCTGGCAACTGAATTATATTGAATCAACTTCAATGCTTCCTTCCTATCTGTCTTCTGTGTTTCAAACTCAATCACTACATTGTCTGTTGCGTCATACACATCACAAGTTGCTTTGTTTGGGAACTCAAACTCTGTAAAGTAAGTATGACCACAATCATTTAGAATTTTACCTGTTAAACATTTGAGCCAATAATGTTTCCAAGTTTCCCCATCTCCTGAACTGTGATGTCTTACACAGTTGATTCTTTGCCAATCAAACTTCATACCTCTCAAGTTCATATTCTGTTTGAACCTGGCAAACTCTGTTCTATTCATTTTGGAACTTCAACATCCACATCAAATTCAATCTCTAAATTAGCCAAGCACACCCTTCCACATTCACACTTGAACATATCCCCTTCCACTTTTGAAGGGTCTTGTCCGTGCTGTTTTGTTAATCTCTCAACAAGGGCTTTGACTGATTTGTGTGTCTTTGTTACTTTGAAGTCCAACTTCATTTCCTTGTCACACTTATCACATTGAACCATTTTGGCATTCCTCCTGGTAATCACATATACCACATTTGTCTGTATCGCATTCGTCAGGCAGTTTGTTTTCTTTCAATCCTTTTGTTGCTATAACAAAATTCTTGATTGCTTCCTGGTAAACTTCTTCATTGAACTCTACTTCGTGTTCAACAATCTTTAAAGAATGTTTCTCAATGTAAACAACCTTTCCTTTCTGCAATCCTCTTGCCTTCAAGTAAATCATTAGTTGGAAGATGTGTTCTATCTTTGCACCTTCTTCAACTCCTCGCCATTTGCCATTAACTTTTGTTCCATACTTCAAATTCTTAATGCTCTTCAATTCATATATGACACCATCTTTTAGAATATCTAATCTTCCCCTGATTGTTATTCCTGTTGCTTCATCAGTTATGTTGCTTGGGGTTTCATTCTCTGCGTCCTTGAATAAGTTTTCCTGTATGAAGTCGTGCCATATATTTCCTACTTGAAATGTTTTCAACAAATCCATACTGTGTTCTTTGGGATGTCTCTTTTGAAAGTATAACTTTCTTGGACAATCTCCAGAACTTGACGCATACCATTCTTCATCTGTTGGCTCTGCGTGTTCTTTGCCTTCAACTTCTCTCTTGTTGGTTATCCAACTTTCCATTAAAGTATTTACATCTTCCATATTCAATACCTCCCATTGTAATGTGGCATACAATCAGTGTTCCTTCTCTCTGATGGGATTGCTTCTTGCCATCCTTCAAC
>Ga0307377_10003371_pt1 | contig 18085 bp, 31 predicted proteins | sample TR3MG_FD_202535 | JGI IMG/M metagenome (GOLD analysis project Ga0307377, IMG submission 202535) | Soil microbial communities from Risofladan, Vaasa, Finland - TR-3 | ecosystem: Environmental > Terrestrial > Soil > Coastal area > Acid sulfate soil | place: Finland: Risofladan, Vaasa | collected... | reverse complement strand
AAATAATGAGCAATGAGCTGATGATTCATTATAAATGAATCCACATGCTTTTTTATAAATTTCTCAAGATTACAATGTTTTATAACATCATCTGTAAAATATCTTTCTGCCTCACTACTCATTTTTTTCTCTCCTATTTACTACAATGTACGTCTTTTTTCGGCGGATAGCTCGCTAATGTGCTCCAAGGATCACTGTCATATAATTCTGCTCCACACTTAGGACACGCAATACCATTTAATCTAGGGACCTCTCTAGATTTTTGCGTTAGAGCTTCACGCCTTCTGGCATTGTGCTCTTCTAATGTTTCTAATTTTTTACTTTCGCTCATTTTTTACTCCTCTTCGTTTAAATATCTCTCTAAGTCATCTCGAATGCCCAAGGTATCTTTCTGTAATGCTGCATATACATTAAAATCCGAACCCTTTTTAGCCTCAAAATCAGAACACATTAATACTTTTTTTGAACCTAGAGTATCATCCCCATCCAGATACGTGTTTCGGCAAAAAGGTTTTTGATTTTTTAGAATATAATGTTTGCAGTTTGGGCATAAATGCCAGTTATATTTTTTCATTTTTTAATTGTGCTCTAATTTAGAAGTAAAACAGGAACATGCGCAATCGTTTTCATCAATTAAGGGGAAAGGGCTATGTATTGTAGTATGGTCATCTGTTATATATTCGTAACTATTTGCAGAGTGATAGTGGCATTCAGCACAACAAATGTGGACAGATGAATGTATATTGTCTTTCATACTTGAAAGAAAAGAATATCTGGCAGATTGATGCTCATCAATACACCACCTACAGTCTTTACAGCTTTTATTTTCGTTCATTTTATTTGTTCCTTTATTCTAAAATAAATAGCGGGGAAATGCTGGTTTTTTTAGAGCTTCTTGTTTTTTTATTTTTGCTATAAACTCCAGTCCGCGATAGTCTTTGAATTCTAGCCACTGAATTAGTTCACGCATTTTCATCTATACTCACAGAGTGTTTTTGTACTGTTCAGTAAGAAAGCTAAACATTTCTTTTATGGTTTTATCTTCAGTTAAAAACATATGCTCGCCTTTCCATTTAAAACACGTCTTTCCATCTTCTGTCTCTTTTCTTAGACCAAAAAAGCTGAATATAACATTGTGTTTTAAAAACACTTTTTCTAGATCTCTAAAAAATTCACAAATAAAAAAATCAATTTCTTTTAATGATAATATTTTGTATAGCTCTTTTTGGTCTATATATTTTGGATCTTTATTCTTTTTCTTCCATTCAGTATATAAATTCCCATTCATTTCATTTTCCTTTATTCTAAAAAAAAGCGGGGGGCTCTGTTTTTTTTAGCTAATTAGAGCTTCTTGTTTTTTATTTTTGTTATTTTAAAGCTGATGTTTTTATTTTTATTTCTCTAGCTCTGTGATTTGATTTTTTTAAGAGATTATCCCCCCCCCTATATTTAACATTATATACTACTTTTCTTTAATGTCAAGTGTTTTCTTTCATTTATTTTACAAAGCCCTTTACCAAAGCTCCTCTTTCATCTCTAAACGGTTTTCGTTCCCAGTTTAATGCCTGCATTATGCAGCTTATACGTTTTTGTATTCGTCTATCATAATCTGCCGGGGATTTTCCAAAACATTCCACCCAGATATCGCGCCCTGTGATTTTTAGTTTATTATTATCACTAAGATAAGCCGCAATATAATCTTCCCAGTCATCATGCTCTCTTTTTTCTTCTTGAAATTGTACAGATAAAATGGCAGAGGCTTGTCTATCTAACATTAAAATTTCTTTTGTGCTAAAATATTTATCTCGAGCCTCAGCCCATAACTGATCTCTATTTTTTGTTAATTTTTTTAAATCAATAAAACCATTTAGCTTAACAGGCCAGAATCGTCTACCTCCCGTCTCATCTTTTAAATAAGTAGAGTTATTTGTTGTACCAATGAAAATACATTGCCGCGGGAAATCACGTACGTGTCGCTCATAAGCTAATCTGCATCTATCAGACTGACGACTGATGAACGCTTTTAAAGTTTCACTTTGTGCTTTTGTGACCGGCTCTAATTCAGATAGCTCTATTATCCATTTTGCCTGTAATGCTGCGACTGCATCTTTATTGTTAATATCACCGATGCTGTCAGCAAACCAATCACCACCGAGGATGGATAGTGCCGGAGATTTTCCAATGCCCTGTTTTCCTTCTAAAACCAGAATATTATCAAATTTACATCCTGCGTCATAAATTCTAGCAACTGCAGCTAATAATACTTTTCGGCTTACATCACGCACGTAGATGTTATCTTCAGCTTTACAATAGTCAATTAGCCACGTATCTAGCCGAGAGATATCATCCCACACTAAACTATCGAGATAATCCTTTATCGGATGATATCTATTCAAGTGCGCGAGTGCGATCATGGCTTCGTCAATTTGATTTTTTCCGATCTCATAGCCATAGCTCTGAGCAAGATGGACTTTACACAAAACAGTATCATCATCCGTCCAGCCTCGCGTAAACGATTTCAGTTTACTCGAGTCAGACCACGGTAGTTTTTTACATATCTCAATTCTCTCTGAAAAAGTATTATATTTTACTATATTCTGTAATTCGGTTTTAGTGTGTAAAAAAGCTAACGTATTTAAAATACTTTTGATTAGATTTCCGTTTTTGTCAAAAATAAAATTACTATTTTTTGCGTCGATATTTTGAGAGACAACAGTAATCATGGCTTTTTTTATTTGTGGCAAAAGCCATGCTTTAGCTTTTTCTAATGATCTATTTTCCAAAGTTTTTTCAGAAATTTTATACTCAGCTTTTGTCATGACTTCTAAAATTTCATCTATTGAAAAATTCTGATGAGCTAAAGATAGCATTACATCCATCATCAATGAAGACCTGTCTCTTTCAAGGTTTTCACCGTCAACCCCTTCTGTTATTTTGTATAGAGTTTTTGTCGGTAAGTTTAATATTTTATCTTCTAAACTAGAATTATCTATGTCCGCGGATTCTTGTGTAATAGTTAAGTTTGTTTTTCTTTCTTCAAGAATTTTTGTAAAATCGACAACGGGTATTTTTTCGAGTGCTTTTTTATTAACCCACACATAGCGGCTGCCGGTGTCCGGATGAATTGAGGGAGGCAATACAAACTGTTTGCCTTTCCCTCCGATATCTATCTCCCAAGCATAATGTTTTTTACCGTCCAGCCCTGCAACCTGTGTACCAGAATGTGCAAATTTTGTTGTTGGGATAAGGATTTTGGATAGTACATAGAAATGTCTTGAGAGCTTTAAATTTCCGCCAGAAATTACGCATGGGTATGTGCTAAAAGGCTCTGTCAGTATTGTTTTTAGCGCTTTTGAAACCTCAGCTCTATTCTCTTTTGTATCTTCGCGCAAATCTATATCTATACCGATAAGATAGGCATTTTGTTCTGCGAAATATTCACCCAGCACAGTGCCGATGTTTGGCTGTACTTTTAAAGAGCTATATATTTTTTGATAATCTGCAATTAATTCTTTTTCATTTCTTTTTTTTGTACATTGCCAGTTATTTTCGATGGGTCTTTTGAGTTTTGGTTTTAAGAAGATAATGTTAAATCCCAATCCAGATAAAAAACAGCTCTCTTGTAAAATAGCATCTTCCATTTTTTACCTTTAACATTAGCATTAACATTGAGAATGTTTGATTGTTTATAAGCGGCGAGATCTAGTTAATAGACTAAGATCTCGCCGCTTATAGAAATTAACTAAATAGAATCATTGACTTATAGGCTACTGCCTTTTAATCTATGCCTTAATTAAACGACGGTAGTATTATCATTAAACCCTTTCTTAATGAAAGCGTCCAGATCTTTTCTTTTTATGCGCCAAAGCTTACCAATTTTATATCCAGGAATAAGTCCCTCTCTGCACCAGCGCAGAACAGCTAAGTGCCCGATGTTTAGTTTTTCTGCGACTTCACCGGCGGTTATAAAATCGTCAGTATCAATTACGTGCTCGTTTTCACTCATTACATGCCTCTTATTTATTTTATTTGAGTTTGTACATTATGTTTTATCTGCGTAGCGTTGTCAATTAGCTTGTTTAGTTTGATTTTCTTCTCCTCTCTTAAAATAATAAAAATGTACTTTATTGAGCGCATACCTATCAGTGTACGCCTAAGCTACTTAATGTCAAGTACTTTCTTTTATTTGTTTACAAAATAAAGGGGAAAGAGCATTTTTTATGCAAAACGCTCGTGAAAAATGAACTAAATTAGGCTGTTAGCGTTCGATCCGGAGCCGATGCTACGAGTTTAAATATCGATGCAGTACTACGTTTCTTATAAGCGAGACTTCCGAACAAGCCTTGCTGCGCAAGTGCTCTCCAAAGAGAAGTTGCCTCTAAATATGTTTCTTTATTTTTTTGTGCAGCTTTAAGTTTATTTTTTAAAGTGTGCGTGTCTAGTTTTTTACAATTAACTAAATGCGTAAGCGAATCCGCGGTTTGCTTGAGCGATGCCTTTACGTCTTCTTTGCTAAGCTGTATTCTATTAGAATCATCGATCAAATCCGAAGCTGAATATCTACGTGTCAACACTAATGATGTTGATAACGATTGTGATCTTGGTCTTTTTACAGCATATTCAAGAGTATCTGTTGATAACGATTGTGATCTTGGTCTTATTACATCACAAGGAGGAGGAGTGTGTAGGTTCTCTTTTTCTTTCTCCTCAAGTTGTCTGAGTACGTTAGCTGCAGAAATGTAATCTTTTTCTTGAAGTAAAGTAGTTACGATCGCGGCATCTGACTTATCGTGTATGGATTGCGCTGCTAGATTTTGAAGCTTTTCTTGAAAAGCAAAAACGTTTTTGCTGGAAGGACAGAAACTAAAACGGTGAGTTTTTTTAGCAGTTGAAAGAGATTGATCTTGTAAGCTAATATCTTTCTGTATCGCTTGTTGTATTTTAGCTGTAAGTTCTTTTAAACTTTCACATGCGGGCGCGGTTGATTGAGTATATAGTTCTGGATGTTTTTTGATTTCTTTTTGTAAGTCTTTTATTTTGTTCAATCTAGTACTGAGCTCTTTTCGATCATTTCTGAAAGATGAAGATAGTAAACGTACAAGCGGATTAAAAATCCCAAATTTTTCAAAATGTTGTTTATAGAAGCTTTGCATTTCTTTGATAATTTCGTCAAGAGTAACGTGCGCACATACATACGCAGATTGAATATGCTCTTGTGTTATTTCAAGAAGCGCCGGTGCTGAGTTTGCTCGATCACGCATGGGCAGGGCTGTTTGTGCTTCAACCTTAGTTTTAATATCTAAAGCTTCTAGTCTTGCTGTTTCTTGTAAAATTTTAATGCTATTCAATTTATATTGTCTTAGATTAGATTGTACCTTCTTCACCGCGGTTTTGATGTTTTTTAAAAATTCTTTATTAGTCTGTAAAGCTGATATTCTATTTAAATCTTCTGAATTTAACTTTTGATTTGCTTTCGCCTGATCTAGTTTTGATTGAAGAGCGCGGGCTAGTATGTCTATATTTTTAGAGTAGGTATTCAAGCTTTGCAAAATACATATCGTATCATAACTGCTAATCCGAGAGTTATTTTCAGTTGCGCGTATCACTCTGATAACACTATGTAACTGTACTAAAATTCGAGGAAGAGGTGGGGCAAATTTATTGATATCATCAAACTTATCTTGTAATGTTTTTCCATTTTGATCTATTTCGTTGAGAGACTCAATCGCTGGGCTTATAACATTTTTTAACAGATGACTTGATCTAAACGGGCTTAGCGTTTTTTCAGCTATATGATTTTGTACTAATTGGGAAATTTCTATTAAACTATAATTAATAAAATCTGTTTCACTACATTTCTTAGTTCTGTTCTCTACTGTATATTTTAAATCATCGTATGCAACAATCTCTATGAGCTCATTAATAGCTGTAATTTGCTGTTTTTTCTCAAAACTGAGATCTTTTTTCTCAACAAGATATTTTTTAAAATTTGGGAAAATGCTATTTAGCAATGCTTTTCTCTGTATTATTTTTTCTCTAGCAATTAAATCTTGGTATGTATCTTCAGCTAGATCTTGTAGAAAATTAGTTGATTCTTGAATATTTTTAAATAATTTATTTTCTATTAGGCTAAGCGTTTCCAGATTGTGAATATTGATATTACTAAGAAACGCGCTACTAACGAAATTTTGAGTTATCATGATGAATCCCTCCTTTATGTACCTACTTATGAGTATACTCTCATATTCTAAGAGTTTACTATGAAAATGTTAATAATGTTTAAGTCATCAGTATCGAAAGCGTATGTAAGTGCGCTATTACCGTTCTTATCTCTGAGAGTAGGGTCAGCCCCCTGCATCAGCATCTTTTTAATTTCAGCATGATCCTTTTCACAAATGGCGCTGATTAGTGCCTTATTTTTACAGTCAGTTATATGCTCGTCTAATATATCCACCATACCTCTATGCTAGATGATTCTCTTTTTTAAAATCAGTTAACAAAGTCGTGAAATCTACACCGCGTCTGTATAGACACTTGGCAACTCTAGGATGACCGTGTTTAAATGCCAGATATAAAGCTGAGAATCCAGCCTCATTTTTTGCATCAACATCCGCCCCATCTTTTATTAATTCTTTAACTTTCTCTACGTCTCCGTTTATAACTTCAGTAATTAACGTCTCATTTAATGTTGGCATTTATATTCCCCTTTTGTTTTAAACTATTTCTTAGTATATACCTTCTCCGGTAAGTTTTTCTAATCCTTCAATGTTTGATTCATTTTTTATAATGCGTGGTTCTGATAATCCAATAAATCTCATACGCTGTTATCATTTTTTTATTTCATCTACAGTTTCTTTTACTTCTTCAAGAAGTCGTTCATTTATCATTTTAAAAAGACTTTTTATTACCTCGCCAGGTATCTGAAATGTTTGAGGACGTCCCAGACGTACTGCGCATACTGTTTCTTCTTTTTCTATTTCAAACTCATCAAAATTAAGAATAAGTTCATATTCTACATATAATTTTTCTAATTTATTTAAAAACTCGGCTAGTCTGAAAGCTTCTTTTTCTATCAACATTTGTTTATCTTCTTTAGTTAATTTCTTAGTCATTAGTTTCCCCTTCTTCTGAATCCCAGTTGTAGATAAAACTATCACTATCAGGAACTTTTACTCTTTTATATCTTTCGCCGTTAATATAGAGATATGTGGCTTTAGTACGTATGTGAACTTCTGCCAGTCCCCGCTGTTCTTCACTACGCGTAAGCGTACCACCGCTAACCACACTTGCAGCATATGATGTACCCATACCCTTAAGATATTCCCATGTGAGTACTTCATCTTTAGTCATTCTTTCTAAATCAACAGAGTCATCTTCCCAAGTTATTAAAATATTATTGGTTTCAGTTCTTCTTGCTACGAGAACTTGCCCAGCCGTTCCGGATTCTGACGGCCATTTTAATTCATCTCTAATCTTCATCAACATTCGCCCCATCTTTCATTCTCAGAGCCTATATTATCTTCAAATAATTCTATCATATTATCTGCATCTTTTCTGTATAGTTCTTTTTCTTCTTCAGACAATGCTATATAGGACGAATTCATTACTTTAATCATGCCCTCATCAAGTATGTCCTCATCAAGCCATCTAATTTGTGAGCGATCTAAAAGCCATTTTAGCCACCCCTTCTGTTGATCATGTAAAAGTTCAGCAACTTGCTCTCTTAAATCAATTTTCATTGTCCTTTCTCCTTTTTAACTATACTAAACTCTTTAGCTCTAAACCTATCACAGATCCAATCAAAGCTGCTAACTAACGAGGGAGAAGATACTCGCCCAACCCATTCCCCGTACACATTCATGAAACTCTGGTCTGTAGAATCAACTGAGGGTTGTGCTTCGCAATAACCTGAATATTTATGGACAATGAAAAATTCTGCTACAACGGAACTTTCTTTATACCAAAAGCAATCTCCGCAAGTTTTTCTATCACATTTTTCACTCATCTCTTATTTCCTTTTTAATTTTTCGCCCTCTATAGGCTACTTGGCTCATCGTTTGATAGTCAAACATACTCTCATTATTTCTAAATCGCTTTCTTTCTTTTAAGTCATCTTTTACCATTAATGTTTTTCACAATTAAACCTCTAATTAGTTAATTTTTTAATGCCATTTAAATAGTGGTCAACGCTATCAAGTCGTTGCAATATGTGCTGAATTTTTTTTGATGTTTCCGGGCTATTATTAAGAGATAATAGATACTCTTTACTTTCTGAAATAGAATTATCGATCAACACTTGATATATATTAATTTTTTCTGCATTAGTCATTGTCATCTCTCGTTTTTTATAAAATATATTTTTTATGGAATCTTTTAATCCCTAGCTCAATCATTCTTTTTTGAAAAAGCAGATGATCAACTTTATCTCTATTTCTCTTTGATATAAATTTATCTAATTCTGTTTCAAACTCTCGTAATTTGTCATATAAAATATCAAGATTTTCAAAATCATCACATGATAAGTTCATTGTCGTTTCTCCTCTTTTTATAACTCAGTGTGTTTTATAGTGTTCATGTTCGTTCTCATTATTTATTTTGCGAGTGCGTATAACTCTTCGTCGCTTAAGTATAAGTGTTTCGTGTCCCCGTTTTTCAAATAATATCGACGACTCGGACTATTTCGCTTCAATATTGTAATATATTCATTACCTTCTTCGTCATAGTCATCATCAGTTTTAGCTATTCTCCATTCTTTATCAGTATTCATAATGTTTCTCCTTTTTAAAAATAATAAAATTTAATAACTTATTTTGTACATCTTATAGTGTATAATTTCTATATTTGTTAATAATGTAGACGAGTTATGCCCCCTATTATTAAGCTCATCTAAATTAATATTATTATTGCTACACCATTTTTCAAGTTTATCGCCGCTATCAAAAAATTCTATATCGTCAGAAGTATTAAATATCTGTCTGATTTCGGCACCTCTGTAGATAGAAAAATCTGGCTTCTCAGCTAAGAACTCTAAAATTTCTGATTTTAACGTTTCAGACATTTTGTCAATAAGTTCAAATGTTTCGTTTTTTAATGATTTTTTAATAGATATTAGAGCTTTTTGATCATTTTCACTTTTTTTACTAACAGTTAAATATTCTTCACAAGCTTTAGTATCTATGTAGTTTTTTATATCTTGTAAAAAACTTTGTTTTGATATGTCCATTGTCATTTCTCCCTCTAAACTTAAAAAGTATTTTTTATTGATCTTATACCTACTATTATAGCCTCTTTCCCTTTTATGTCAAGTGTTTTCTTTTATTTATTTTATATAAGGTACAACACTTAAGCAAAACTTAAGCAAAACTTAAGCAAAACTTAAGCAAAAAAAGCAAATTTGTAGGTAACAATGGCACGCTGCTGTTACCCTACTTTCGTAAGTAAAGGAGCGTAAACTACGCAAAAGATATAGGTTAAAGCTTAGTAGTTAAAATATACAGATTAAAATAGATTAAATCTAATTATAACTTGGATTATTCTCTTTTACTAGACTAGTCAGATTTAATATACATTATAGCTTTGATTTCACTAAATGTTACCCACAAACCAAGGGTAATGTTACCCTAAAAAAAGGGGTCGACGGTATCACAAAAAATGTATATTTTTCAATGACAATATGTCTATTATATACTCTTGTTACCTTGTTACCTTTTATTATTAATGTTTATAAAGTGTTATGTTATATTTTACATATTATGTACATAAGTAACTATACGTAAATGGGTTATAAGGGAAACAACGGTACAACGGTAATTTCGGTAACAAAATGGGCTAAATGCCTGATTGTACTAGTTTTATTGGCTTTTTTTTATTTGGATTTTTGGGTAACATTGTTTTCGAGCAAAAAATACATTAAAATGTGAGCATGGAATATGCTAAAACACTAAAAAAAGAACATACTGAAGCTTCACAATTAGCTGTGAAGCTAAATTGGCTTTTAAAAGATGTTCTTTGGTTTAAGATAGCTAATGAACGCCAAGGGGCCAAAGAGCGTGTGTATCTAGCTGCTGAGGGCGTTAAAGCCGGAGTGCCTGACGTATTTATCGCCGAAGCACGAAAAGGCTATCACGGGCTTTGGGTTGAGCTTAAACGGCTAAGAGGTGGCGTGGTTAGTAAAGCTCAGAGGGATTTTGCTTTATTAGCCCAACAGCGAGGTTATAAGATCATTTTTCCGCGAGGAGCAAAAGAGGCTTTTGCGGAAATTAGAGAGTATCTCGGTGTTGCGAATGATTTGATATAGATGCGCGTATAGCGGTATCTTCGCGCTCAGCTCCTCTTGAGATATATGTTGCTAAAATGATACCTACTATCCAGCTACTCACGATAGCTATTAAGAAAATTCCTATCAGTATGCAAGTTGGGTATAGTGTGTGTAAAGTTAAAGTGTCCATTGTCATATCTCCTTTTAGTTAAAAACATCTTCTAGTCATGCTGAGTATCAGCTGCCGGGTAGCCCGCCTTAATTAAAGTTTTATTCACATGTTTTATGAAAGTGTCGATTGCTCTTTTATCTGTGAAATCTTCAGTATAGAATTTATTTTTTTTTATATCGTAGTAAAAAATACCGTCAAGCATCTGCCAATTTTTGCTTATCGGTATTCTTTCATCTCCAAAATAGTAATTATATTTTCCGTTTAGTGTTATGCCGTTAAATCTCTCCCAATCTTTAAAATATATTCTGCAAGGAGCTACGTGTTCGTACATATCTCCTTGAAATTCCAACAGTAAGATGTCAACTATGGTTTTTGCGTGCATTGTCGTATTCTCTTTTTTATTGATCTAAAACGTCCGAAATACCGTATATTTCTTTTAACTTTTCTAATCGTTTTTATGTTCTTTCTCTACTTGTACTAAATAAGCCGAGAGAATTTCGTTTGCGGTAAATTCTTTTACTGTCAGAGCTGTTTCGAGGATATAGGTATTGCTTGACTCATCGTATATATATATCTGAACTCTTATAGAATTTTTATTTTTGTTTTTCAGTTCCGCTTTAAATTGTGTAAGATAACCTTCTTCAAGATATTCAAATTCAATCCACTTATCAGAATTTGATATTTGCGTATCTCTTATATCGTGGTGTTCGACTTCAGCAATAACTGTATACTTTGCAGTGCTTTTATCTTTAAGTGTTTCCATTGTCATTTCTCCTCTTAACTAAATTCTAAAATACTTAATTATTATTGATCTTATACTTACTATTATATACTTAATCTACTTAATGTCAAGTGTTTTTTGTTATTTATTTACAATAAAACGCAGCATTGATTGGGGCGGCATATCTCTTTGAGTATACAACTCTTATCCTATATGATAAGAGAAGGGGGTGCGGGTGGGGGTTGCCCCCGGGCGATGGGTTACTTATCTCTTTGAGTATACAGCTCTTATCATATATGATTTTATATATGGGAACATAAGGGGGGCACGGAGATAACCTCAAAAAATCTCCCCAAGTTTTTAGGCAGTTGAGCAGTTACTCAAATGCTAAATTTAACACTTGAGCAGTTCCTCAAAAACAATTTTTAAAATGCCCTGTATTATTAATTAGTTACTGGAGTTATTTTTAGGCAGTTGAGCAGTTACTCAACTGCTAAATTTAACACTTGAGCAGTAAGCCGCTTTGAGTATACAGCTCTTATCATATATGATTTTATATATGGGGACATAGGGGGGGGGTGTGGTGGTAGCTAGCTTTATGTATTGCATCTAAATAGCTTCTCGATTCCTTTTTTATTATCTGAATTTACTGCTAAACTAGTTCTTATTTCTTTTTGCCAGAGGCATTCAAAGTCTGTAGGGGCGTTGTATTCACTTACATAAACAACACGCTGTTGTTTGCTTTTTTTTCTATTTGTTCCATTTTTTAATTCCTGATGTTTTTTATTGAAAAAGAGCATTCGGTTCACTTTTCAAACCTGTGTATAACCTGTGTATAACCTGTGTATAACCTGTATATAACCTGTATATAACCTGTATATAACCTGTATATAACCTGTATATAACTTGCTTTTTTGCTACGCGAAATATAGTATATTCAACAAAATGGCATTTTGTTACGCAAAAAAGGAGGCGATGTCCTATGGCTGAGAGCAGTTTAGTAGCTAAAACTAAAAGAAAACTTACAAAGAAAGAGAAGCTAAGAAATAAAAGGAACACACGACAGTTCAGTAAAAAAGATTTAGAAGTGATTGAGGCGATGGCGCAGGTAGGACATACACAAGATGGCATTGGTAAATTTCTAGGATGCTGCGGTGAGACAATCCGAAATCATAAAGAGTCGTATGCTGCATGGAAGGATGGGCGTGCGATGGCAAAGTCACAAGTGTCAAATGCGCACTTTCATTGTGCTAAACGTAAAAGTTCAAAAGATTTTCAAGAACGTAAATTATTCATGCAGTTACAGATGGGATATGGTGAAGTTACGCAGAGTGCAGCTATTGATAAGGACTGTGCAAACAGTGAGCAGTATGAATTGGCTGTTGAAAATATGACAGATAAAGAGTTGACTGATTTAGAGGAAATGATGAATAGGCATTTGCGCAAAAAAGAAATAGTAGGGGGTAGCTAATGCTGAAATTGAATCGAATATATCAAGGAGATTGTCTAACTTTAATGCAAGACATTTCGGATAACAGTGTAGATTGTATAATAATTGATCCTCCCTATTCAACCCCTGTGCTTACAGGATTCGGTAGAAAAAAAGTACTAAATGTAGCCGATCTTTCGATACAAGAAGGGTTTTTTAATGAAATACGGCGGGCATTTGGGCGAATACTGAAGTCCTCCGGACGAGTTTTTATTTTTTGTGATGATAGATTTTATCCGATTTTGTTCGCGGTTTTTTATTCTTGGAAAAATAAAAATTTGTTAATTTGGAATAAAGGGAGAATTGGTATGGGAAATCCTTTTCGCAAACAGCATGAATTAATCTTTTATGTAAATAGAGAATCTTTTAATTATCGTAGATCTGAAAATATAAAGTATTACTCAACTGTTTTAGACTATTCAGTTGAAAAAAATAGAGTACATCCTGCACAAAAACCAATCAGATTACTTGAAGATTTGATTTTGGGTTTTACAGACGAAAAGGATTTAGTTTTAGATTGTTTTGTTGGAAGCGGTACTACTGCTGTCGCTTGCAAAAATTTAAATAGAAATTTTATTGGAATAGATTTGTCAGCAGAATATTGTGAACTTGCAAGAGCTAGATTACAAAATGAATAATGAACAACAGCAAGAGCTTTTTATAAAGTCTTTAGCTAATATTCAACAAGAGTTATGTCTTCGATCTCTCTTTAATTTTGTACGTCTTTTTTGGTCATCTGTAGACGGAAGTCAATTTGTTGACGAGTGGCATTTGCGCGCAATCTGTGAACATTTAGAGGCTGTTTATGCGGGACGTATTAAACGCTTGATAATCAACATACCTCCACGGTGTACTAAGACTCTGATAAATAGTGTGTTTTTTCCAATTTGGTGTTGGCTAAAAAATCCAGCATTAAATATATTGACAGGCAGCTATTCAAAAGATTTAGCTCTTGGCTCTGCTGTTCAGTCGAGATATCTATTAAATTGTCCAAAGTTTAGGCAGCTCTTCGGTGATAGAATACCTCTTGTAGACGATCAAAACCAAAAATCTAACTATAGAAATACATCGCACGGTGTTCGTCGTACCTACTCAGTTCTTGGGACGCTAACCGGAACCGGTGGAGATATTATCGTCATCGATGATCCACTCAATGTTGTAGACGGGTGGTCGCGATCGCGCAGAGATACGTGTAACCGTTGGTATGATGAGGCACTTTCTACTCGACTAAATGACCCGGCGACTGGAGCAATTGTTTTAGTGATGCAGAGGCTGCATGAAGACGACCTTTCGGGTCATTTGCTCGAGCGCGGAGGGTGGGAGCATCTGTGCTTGCCGATGTGGTTCGATTCTGAGCGTAGGTGCAAAACGTCAATTGACTTTATTGATCCGCGAGCAAAAGAGGGTGAGCTTTTGACCTCGAGGTTCTCTGTAGAATATCTTGAAGAAAAAAAGCGGGATTTAGGTGAGTGGGGTATTGCTGGGCAGATGCAGCAGAGGCCAGCTCCTGTAGAAGGCGGTATTATCAAACAGGAGTGGTGGCAATATTACGACGGAAAAAGTAAAAATTTTGCGGCTCCAATAATTTCAATTGATTCGGCTTTTAAGACAGGTGAGGAAAATGACTACACAGTTATTACAGTCTGGGGCATGAGTGCTGGGTCGGCTTATTTAATTGATATGTTTAGAGGTCGTGTTGAGTTTCCTCAATTAAAAACAATGACTAATGCACATATTAATAAATATAAGCCTCGGATTGTTTTAGTTGAAGATGCGGCAAGTGGGCAATCTTTGATACAAGAGTTTAAACAGATCTGTAGGTATGCTATAAAAGCGGTAAAAGTAGATCGTGACAAAGTGTCAAGAGTTCATGCTGTATCGGCGATGGTGCAAGCAGGGAATGTGTTTTTAGATAAGAACGCACCCTATTTGCTTGATTTTCTTAAGGAATTTTTAAACTTTCCGAATGGTAAGCACGATGACATCGTGGACAGTACGACACAAGCGCTCGATTACATTCAGAGAGAAGGTGGCAATCAACCGCGAGTTACAAGAATATAAATTTTGAGGTAAAAATGGGACTTTTCGGCAAATCAAAAAAAGAACATATAGTAAAGTTGCAGAAACAAGTGGATTATTTAGAGAAAAAAACTTGTAGCGCGGAGCGTCAATCTATTGTCGATTACATATTAGCTGGAGTAGGTGCTGCGGAATTTGAAACTATTTCAGCCACGCAAGCTATTTCTTTTTATAAAAATATTTCAGCTTTGCGTCATGCGGTAGGCATGATTACTGAAAACTTAGCGACTATTGAGCTGAAAGTAAAAGATACTTCTAAAGATATATTTTTAGAGAAGCATCCCGTTTTAGACTTATTAGGAAAGCCCAATGTGGTTGAAACATACTATGCTTTAATTTCTAAATTGACTATTTCGTATTTAGTAACCGGGGACATGTATGTTAACTCAACAGGTCAAGTGCTTAGACCTCCGTTGGAGCTATATTCAATTCCATCTTCAAGTATAAAAATTAAGCTAAATGTTAAAGACGGTTTTCCTGAATCCTATCAAGTCCAACCAACCAACACTCCTTCAATTTTCTATCGTAACGATGTTAAAGGGTTATTTAGGTATTATACAAAAGACGGAAGCTCCGAGCTATACCATGCTCGATACGCTAATCCCGACGAGAGTTCTGACGGATTCAAAGGGTTGTCAAAAGTTCAATCTGTTTTTTTTGAACTGGAGCAACATAGCATAGGAAATATATACAATACTTCTCTACTAAAAAGAGGGGGTAGGCCATCTGTCATTTACAGCAGCGCACTTTCTTTAAGCCAAGATCAAAGAGACACTTTTTTAGAATACATAAAAGAGTTTCATGCGGGTGAGCGCAACGCCGGTGAAGATCTACTTCTGGAAGGTGATATGAAAGCAGATGTTGTTTCAATCACTAATAAAGATATGGATTTTGCCAATTTGAGGCAAGTTGTCACTGATACTATTTATCGAGTATATAACATCCCTCTTGCATTAGTTTCAAAAGATACAATGACTTACAATAACTTAGAAGTTGCACGCATGGAGCTATATGATCAAGCAGTACTACCGGCAGCTACGAGAATTTTTGAAGAGCTTACACAGCTATTAATGCCGCGCTATCCTAATAGTGAAAATTTAATTATCACATATGACGAATCACAGATTAATGCTCTTGAGCCGAGGCGTAATGATGAAATAGCTAAGAAAGCTGAGCTTGGTGTTTTGTCGATTAATGAGCAAAGAGCTTTAATCGGATACGACAGCATAGAGGGTGGAGATATTATATATGGATCCGCAGCTGAGATCCCGATCGGCAGTGTGAGTGAAGAAAAAAAGCATTTTGTTAATATTTTAAAAAAGCAAATAGATGATAAAGGGGTGAGACTTCATTCAGACGATGATATATCGAAACTTGTGAAAAAACATTATGGCGAATGATTTAAGTTTGAATACAACGAGAACTGAGCAGCAAATTTATGCGGCGCAAGATACTGCCGCAAAAATGCAACTCGAGAAGTTACTTATAGTTAAGTTGCGTAGATTTTATAGAAAAATAAGCAGTGAGTTTAATATTATATATCGACAAACTGGGCATTCAATTAGTGCTTTTACTTATCAGAGTGAATTGCAAGATATTTTAGAGGAGCATTATAAGAAAGTAATTGCTCGGTTTTCAAAAAGATTAAGACGCGCAAGCATTAAAAGTTTTAAACAAGATGAAAATGATAGTAGTATCGACAGAGAGTTGAATCAGTTTATTGCGAGCTACGCAGGTGTTCGGGCTGCACTTATTTCACAAACTAATGAAGATGAAATAAACAGGGCGGTGATAGATGCATCTGATTTAGTCGATGCTACTTCTAGAGAGCAAGTAGCGGATTTGGCTACTGAGCTTATTATTGCTAATGGGTATGATCGAGCGGATACAATTGCGCTTACAGAGACACAAATACCTGCTGAGAAAACGAAAGAAGTAGAGCTTGCAGCGGTGGCGGCGACTGCTGCAATATTGCAGACAGAGCAGACGCACGAGAAAGTTTGGATTGCAGTTTTAGATCAAAAAACACGACTCGGTCATGTTTTTGCAGATGGGCAAGTTGTTAGTGCTGATGCGCCTTTTTTAGTTGATGGAGAATATTTGCGATTTCCTGGAGATCCGAATGGTTCCCCGGGGAACATTATTAATTGTCGGTGTGCTAGTGTACCGAAAATAAGAGGATAAATTATGACACAGCTTTTATTATTAGATGGAGTAAGCACGGATACTGCGGGCGAGCCTTTTGTTGTTGATGGGGGTTCGTATACTGTGGTTATTGAGGCGACAAGTTTTGGTGGTGGTACGGTAACTTTGCAAGGGCGCTACGGTAAGAGCGGCAATTGGCTAGTTCTAACAGACAACGGAGTTCCTGCTGAGTATACGGCGGGCATTTTGAGAGTACTTAGAAGTTTTGCGCGAGGGATGGAGATTAGGGCGATATTGTCAGGATCGACAGGAGCATCAAATGTTACAGTCAGGCTGGTGTAATAATGCAAATTGTTGATGATTTACTTATATGCTCGCTTGAATGCGTGATCGGGGATCTCCTCGGTGAGGGTGGCACAGAACCACCTCCGATGTATCTCATCGACAACGACGATGATTTTATGATTGATAGCGATAGTGATTATTTGATAGAGGTATAGAGAATGGCTACAAAAAATATTGAGCAATATTATTTACACAGGTTTGTTGGAAATGTAGCGACGTTAAAAACAATAGACACAACTTCTTTTGCATCAAGCGTTATTTGTGTATGTAAAGCTAAAGGTGTCTATGTTTACGACCCGGCATCTGTTGCAACACCGGATGATGATGTATATGTTAAGCCTGATACCGGAGCTGGGCTCTGGGTTAGAACAACCGACATTGTGGTTCATGAATATTTAGATAATATTGTCGAGGACTTAACGCCGCAATTAGGCGGAGACTTAGATGTAAATGGCAAAGTTATTGTGTCAGTATCAGATGGTGACATCGCGATTACGCCAGATGGAACAGGTAATGTGATTCTTGACGGTTTGAAATATCCACAAGCCGATGGAACAATTGGTCAGGTCATATATACAGATGGCTCAGGACAGTTAGCTTTTAAAAATGATGATCCGGGCATAACGGCATTGGTCGACGACACAACTCCGCAATTAGGAGGAAATCTTGATGTCAATGGCAAGAGCATAGTGTCAGTATCAGATGGTGACATCGCGATTACGCCAGATGGAACAGGTAATGTGATTCTTGACGGATTGAAATATCCACAAGCCGATGGGACTGCTAATCAAATATTCTATACAGATGGTTCAGGTCAATTAGCTTTTAAGAATCACTATTTTGCAGCAAAACAAATATATCATGTTGACGAAAATG
>Ga0307377_10003369_pt1 | contig 18092 bp, 26 predicted proteins | sample TR3MG_FD_202535 | JGI IMG/M metagenome (GOLD analysis project Ga0307377, IMG submission 202535) | Soil microbial communities from Risofladan, Vaasa, Finland - TR-3 | ecosystem: Environmental > Terrestrial > Soil > Coastal area > Acid sulfate soil | place: Finland: Risofladan, Vaasa | collected... | reverse complement strand
CCGCGAACTTTAACAGGCATTGGAAGGTCTTTAATAGTTAGGTTCTTACTAACTTCATGCCATGCTTCTTTCATAGAATTTGCCATTATTTCAGCAGCTATAGAATGAATAGCTGGCTCAGGTGGAGCATCTATTAAATAACTATCGTGAATGAAATTCTCTATATTGCAGTCTAAGTCTTTGAGTGGCTGATACATATAATGCATTGCCAATTTAGCTACTTCAGCTCCCGTACCTTGATTCTCAATGTTTAGTTGATCAGTCATCATACGACCACGATACTTACGTCCACAAGCTGTTCTACCAAGGCGCCCGCCATTGAAATCACGAATGCCTTTCTCTTGCCATGCTTTGACGCCATGGAATAGGTTCTTCCACTTACGCATCTCACGAGCAACTACGTTGAAGTCAAGTAAGATGTCAGCATCTTTAATCAAGATACCTCTCATCATACCTACACCACCACCGTATAGAGCATTGAAGTTAATAGTCTTAGCAATCTGTCTAGTAATCATTAATTCATCTCTTACTAGATTATGGATGTCACCACCAGCTCTGTAGGTTTCGACCATTCGTTGATCTCCTGTAATCGCTGTAATCGATCGTAACTCGAGCTGCGAAAAATCACTGTACAACATGTACCTGTCATGTCTGGCACAAAAAAGTGATTTAGTAGCTCTAGGCGACTGCTGGAGATTGTCATCTTGACAGGTGTACCGCCCGCTTCTGGCGTAAGGACCAAATATTCCATAGATTTTACCATTCAGTGTATCAAACTTGTTAAGGAAAGAGTTAAGCCTTAGCAACTTACGAACAGCTCTAACATTACGTGCTCTAGTATTGCCTTGCAAAGCATACGTAGCAAGCGCTAACCCATCAGACTCATCACAACCTATGTAAGGTCTAACTTGTTGCCAGGAGTTAACATTAATTGTTAAACCGTATTCGTCAATCTTACGAAGGTTATCTCTGTACATTTCATCAAGACGTGCAGCATCAATAGTCTGACCATTATTCTGCCAGTCTAATGCTTCGCGTAAGGAAACAAGATCAAGTTGATAGCTAAAGTCATCTTTAGCATGCTTAACTTGATCATAAAGATCTAAGAGGTGAAATACATCGATTGCGGCATACCTTAATTGTAAAGCAGGTATGACTGGAGCAGTCCATGTTGCTTTCTGCATTTTCTTCTTGTCTATACCAAGTCTCTTATAAGGATCATAACGAAGTGCGATCTCAAGAAGAGCATCAAGAGTATAACCTTGAAGTTGAGGCCAAGCAATACGGGCCATTAACAACGTACAATCAAAGATAGGAGGTACGAACCTACTACCTGTTTGTCGCTGTATTGTTGAGATGTCATAACTAGCATTCTGCATCACGAGTGTGGTGTCAGTTAGTTGTGCTAGAATGGCCATGAGGTGGATTGGCTCTGGGTTCTTAATCATAAGAACTTCTGGCCAGTGAGCTTGATAAAACTGAGCTAGGCATATTTTACCGTATTTGCCATCTGTCTCGGTATCAAACGCGAGTGGTTGTCCTGTTTTTATACTGGGCAGGAGCTCATCCAGTTGCACATATTTGTACATTGTTACCTCATAAGTAGAAAAACCTCTGCCACCACCAACGGAAGGGAAGGTGATGACAGAGGGAAAGTACTAGTCTCTGGGGAAAAGACTAGTGACTACAAACGTGGCTTGCTAGGCGCACTTGACTCATCTTCAACAGCACCAAGTTGATCTTCAATACCTTCAAAGCCGTCACCATCTTCATCATTAATCTGACCAGATGGATCTGCATTTCCAGTAAATTCAACAAACTTACTTAGTTGAATAGAATTAAGGTAAAAGGTTACACCGCGAGCTGCAACACTAAAGTCGTAGATAGCGATTTGACCAATGGCACGACCACGAGAGTCGTTACCAATTTTTTTACCGTGCAAAGATACTTCATTGCCTTTAGAATTAAAGACTTTGATAATCTTCTTATCACCACTCACATACTCAGTACCTGTCTTAAAACGAATGACAGTCTTACCTGTTTCTTTATAAACGTTTTCACCAGCTTTTGTGCTAGCTTCTTCGTCTTTAACAGTATGTGGGTAGACACCTGTTGACTTAGCTTCTTTTGCTCCTTTTGGCTTATGTTCTTCCCAAAAGTCAGCAACGATCTTTTTGAACGGCTCAGCTTGTTCAGGTGTCAGTACAACATCAACTTGATACTTAGGCTTACCTTGAAGATCAGGTTTGCCATCGCCATCAATAAAACACCATTCAAGAGTGCCTACAGGTGATTCAATCGGTTGAGTATAATTAGACATATTTCAGTTCCTTTTAGTTAGTAAGTGGACTTTTCAGTCCGTTAGTGTGCAGTGAATAAGACTCCACTACAAATTTAATTATATCATGTTTTTTAACTGATGTACACATAGTATTTAATTTATTTTTTACCCTTCATCTTCTATCTCCGCTGGTACTAGTGTTATCTGTTTAAGTCCTGGAATGAAGTAAGCATAACCATGTCTTGCTCCTGGAAGTGTAGTACGACTAGCTTCAAAACCCATGTCTCGCATAGCATGTCTCATTGTAGATGTTGCACGTGGATCAGGTTCTGAACCTTTGAGCTCTTCATACAATTCTACTATATCACATTCTAGTAACTTACTTTGATCAACCCTATCCCAAATAGCACGAGGCCCAAATTGATCACCAAGACTTCTAAACTCACGCCAGTTACGTGTTTTGAGATAGTAAGCTAAACGCTTAGCAATAGGCATACTTTCAGCAATCAATCGTTCTTTATCTTTAGACACAGGTGGCGTCATATAGTCTTTAGTATTTAAGTTAGTTACCTCAGTAGATAGATAATAGCAGAAGTCACATATTTCAGCACTTAATTTGTTATGTACAGCTTCAATGCCACCTTCAATATATAACCAAGGTGCATCTAACATAGTATTAGGCGTATTAAATAAAGCAACACGCCTATCATCTACATCAAGCATCAATGGATTCTTGTTAGCTGTCATAATAAAGGTTACTTTATGGTCGTAACTGTAGGCGTCTTCTCGCATGACCCTAATTGCAATCCGTGGCTTACCAGTATATTGTTTAAGAAGCCCGAGAGCTTCTTGCTTGTCATTATAACTTGTAAGTTGGTCGCCGTATTCGTCAAGTTGTATGAATAACTTGTCGAGGATCCATGCATTGTTCTTTTCCAAAAAGATCTTAGCTGTGGGTCTAGCCAATGAGTTATCACCTATAATCTCTTCGATGAGAGAAACAAAAGTATCTTTACCACTACCTGGGATACCCAAGAAGTATAAGACAACTGGTGAATACTCAAATTTATCAAGCTTACGCCTGAGGAATCGCAAGAGGTAAGTTCGCATTTGAATGTCTGGAACGAGTGTTTCGAGGTATTTAATTGTGACGGTAGGAGTACTATAATGTTCTGCATAATCTTCTGGTACCTTAAATGCTTTATAAGCTGGAGTGCTTATAAACGTATTGAATCTTTCTTTCAAACCATCTGAATAGAATCCAAACAACTTCTCTGGTTCAGATGAAGCTAGTACATTAGGTACTGAGCTTGTTATTTCAACTGGCTTCATACGTTCAAAAGTAATACTATTAAGATGATTACCTAATGTTTGTATCTGTGAAAACTGTTGAACACCTTCTTCTGCTAAATCAACAACATAGTATACACGACGCATGTAATCATAGAAGACATGTATTACTGTATTGTATCTAGTAAGGAATGTCATAACAGATGCTTGCCAATCTGGATCTTCTTGCCATATAGGTGTACCATCAGCACCAGTAGCTACACCTTCACACATAGGTTCAATGATAGTATTATTAAACCGCTTGATAGGCATTGGATCTGCAAAGTGTTCGTTTATTTCTCTCATTGCTTTACAATACAGATCAACATCAACACTCACATCAGCACCAAGTATAGCAGATACCTTACTTAGGTATTCACTGCCTCTACCATCTTCTATATTAGATGGATCAACAAAGCCATTCTGTTTATACTCATCACAATCTCTAAAATCATAAGGTGTTAGTAACTTAAACAATGCTTTAGCTATTTTGCCAGTCTTAACAAACATCTCAACTTGAGGTGCTAGATTAAACTTATGGTGACTGACTGCTGTTTGAACTAAAGGTTTAGCTTCCTTAGTGATTTGCAAAGACTTAAGCAATGCAATCACTTCAGGCGGTGCAGTCTTAACCTCTGGTATGTCACCTGCCCAAGGTACTTTAGTTTCATTAGCTACAGTTGGTAGATATGCCATACGACCATTAGACAAGAAGTCTAACTCCATGGCGCCATTAGCTATCTTAAAGCTGTCTAATAAATCTTCAGTATACCTATATACAATTGTACCGCTTTCCTGGAGCTCACCTGCTTTGTTCTTCTTACCTGTAGATACAAAGTGAAAGGCATAGTCAGGGTCTAATGCTTTGAACAAATTGTACGTAATAGTATTGTCACAGTCTATAGCAATTATATTTGATTCTTTACCTGTGACTACACCACCTAATGGCGCAGGTTTAAACTCTACATCATCAAGTGCATTTGCAAGCCAGTTCTTGCCAAAGATTGGTATTGTTTTCTTTCCATTAGGTAACCGCTTCAGCTCTCCACCTAATGAAATAGTTCGCCATCCAAGATCAATGAATGGACCTGTGTCTGTAATCATGCATCAATGCTCCAATATCCGTATGGGAACTCTCCATTATAACAAGCTTCATCTGGCTGGTCGTGAGGTAACCATGGTGGAAACATGCTATTATACATATCATCATACTTTTCAAAGTCTTCTGTCTTCAAACATTCCTGGAGTTCAGTATGCCAGTTAACAAGTCGTATTACTACAACGTTTGATATGTCAGGGTGTAGGAGTTTACATGCTCTATTGAGTGGTACTCCAAGGTCCACTCTATGTTTTAGTATTATTATGTCAGCCTCAGTTAGAAGCTTACGTGTCGCACTGGTTTTCATTTCATTTATTACCTCATCAGTCAAGTTAGATCTTCGCTTCAAATATAATTATATCATAGATCTTAACCAAAGTACACATAGTATTTAATAAAATTAAACCGTTTTATAATATTTTGTAACTGAGGCGCTGTTAAAAATAAATCAAATACTATATTTACATCAGTTAAATTTCATGATATAATATATTTTTAGTGGAGTAACATTCAAATGACTGTAGTATTAACAGAATTAACAACTGCACAAAAGCGACTTATTCGTGAGCGACTAAGACGTCATCTACGTATGGTGATTCTTCTTAGGAGTGAGGCAGTTGATCAAAGCGATGACTATAATGAGCTGACAAAGGAGGAAGATGATACATTAAAAGCGTTATCTTATCTTTGAAATACTTTATTTACAAGGTAGGATTTTTATGATACAATATAATTCTCACGTTGGGTGAGTTTAATTACTACTAAGGAGTTAGTTAACAATGACTATCAAGAAAGCTTTTCTGCCAATCAACGCTGTTTTATTGGCAAATGAAGACAAGAAAGTAAAGACTATTATGGATGAACTGGTTGAACTGATGTCAGCAAAAGGTGCTGGCGGTGGTGCTACAGCTATTCATCGCAATGAAGCTGGTGACGTGGTTGGTATCATGGATTACTACTTCAAAGTTTGGTTGCCTGTTGATTATGTTGAGTTTGGTGCCAAAGCTAATTCAGCTTCTGGTTTGAACACAATGTGTAAGCTTGGTGTCAGCTTGTGGACCAAACAGCAACGTGATTTCAAGAAAGGTAAAGAAGAATTGCTTGATCGTGTCGCATCTGGTGACGTTCTTCCTACTGAAATTCAAGAACATCTTGATGCCCTGGAAGAAGCTCGTGGTTACACAGCTGAATATCCAATTCCTGAGTTAGTCTTCACTTCAACTGAAGACCTTGATGAAGCTCTTGAAGATCCTACAGCTCTTGAAGCTGCAGTAGAAGCGTATCATGAAGCTCAGGCTGAAGAAGCAGCACGTATTGCAGCTGAAGAAGCAGCTGAAGAAGCAGCTGAGTAAGTAATCCCTGATAGTTAGTAGTATAAGAAAGCCCTGCTTCGGTGGGGCTTTCTTTTAGGAGAGTCAAAGAAATGATTAAATTCGAGCAGCTAACAGAGATGTTAGCAATGCAAGAGCAATTAGAGATACGCATTGATGGTCCAGAGTGGCGTATGAAAGGACACAACTATGGGTTATGTATTCATATGGAGTGTGCTGAAATTATAGATCACGTCGGTTGGAAACATTGGAAGAACATTGGTCAAGAACCCGACTGGGATGCAATAGCCATGGAACTTGTAGATGTATGGCATTTCTTCTTAGCTCATAATCTTATGGCAGGAGGTTCAAGTGAACATTTGTTTGAGAACTTGCTTAAAGCCACTGAAGATTCAGAAGATGTTGATGCAGACTTAATTATTTGCTGCTTAGGTATGGGTTATGGCATGATCACTCAAGGTGTATTCCCACTTCAAAACTTCATTATTGCAATGGAACATGCCAGCATGACTTGGGATAACTTATATAAGATGTACATTGGTAAGAATGTACTGAACTGGTTTAGACAAGATCACGGTTACAAAGATGGATCGTACTGGAAGAACTGGGCTGGTAAAGAAGACAATGTGCACTTACTTGAAATCACTAACGATCTAGGTGATAGGTTTAACAGTGTCGAACTAATCAAGTGTTTGACTGTGAGATATGCATTAGCGGGTCACTAATGCTCAAAGCGATGGGCGTCGCAGGGAGAGAAGGGAGAAGCTGAGAATGCTCCTCCCTTTTCTTTTATACAGTAGCTAGTTTATAAATAGCGTAAAGTATACAACAAGTCATAATGAATAGTACTATCGTCTCACTACATATCCTGTAACTCAGTAATACTATAAAGAGGCATATCCCATTCAAACTGTGCAAGTTGTATTGCACCATCTTCAAACTCTTCTACTGAAGCATACGCTACTGCACCATACTCATACACTGTAACAAGCTTACCGCATTCAGTGTCATACAGGTCATTCATTACACCACCGCCAGTATTGATGGTGCGCACAGACTTACAAATGATCTTAGTACCACCAAATACACGATGCATTAGTTCAATCTCATTTACATTGATTGGATAGGTTTGATTACTCATAATGTACTCTCATGTGTTGAGCTAGACGACCATAGCTGAGTTCTTTCTCGCAATCGTGCCATGGGCAATTACACATCAATCGTGAGTGCATTCCTTCACGTTGCTTCTTATACCAAGTACGCCAATGCGAATCAGGATCACGCTCTTTGATCTTACCTAATGGATTCACCCAGAAGACAATACCATCGTGCATTACTTTAGGTAGTCCTTCTTTAGGCCACTTCTCAGTCTCTTTGAGACCATACAGAACTGGCTTGAGCTGATCCGCACTAGCACGCCATGTAACACGACGAGTAGACTTGTTACCATTCGCATCTAAGCATGGTACCATCCGTGATAACTGGATAGGTTGTTTCCAAGATTCGTACATCTTACCAACCTCTGTAGTTAGCAAGCGGATCAACTTTACCTAACCCTAAGGTACGAAGACGACATTGAATAGCCCAAGTAGTGCGTTTATACAGTGGTGCTAGCTCTTCAGGAGTATACCGACCAGACATATACTTAGTTAACAGTGTAATGTCATCTGTATGTGTCCAGTCCTTACCGTGATTCTCTGGGTAGAAAGGTTCAAGCTTAGTTTTACCGATGACCTGTACTGTGTAGATGTCTGCATTTAATTTATCTGCTAATCTGCTGGCTTCACGTACTGCATCTCTCATATGGTCATGTGCTTTTAACTGACCTACTTTTACATTCATATACATTATAACTCTCCTAGTTTCTGTAGTACTGCTGCAGCTACATCAGGATTTGATGTTACAGCATCTTCAATTGACTTACATTGGTGACATCGCGGCGGGTTGATGAAGACTGTGAGCGTACCGCAAAGCTCGCATTCTCTAGTTTCTTTCGCTTTGAGTGTGATGTACTTAGATTTCACATACAACTTGTTAGCTATGAACTGCCAACTAAATGTATGTTCATGTCGTACACCTGCAACTAAGTGAGCGATCTGATGCTTAATGTCGTTAGACAGTCCAGCGCGATCCTCACTTAGTAGCCATTTGTCTGTGAGCTGTATTACACCGCTGACAGTGGCACCAGACTTACCTGATACCACTGTCATGCTTTTATACGGATGAGCCCAAGACCGTTTCAGTACGAGCTTCGTTAGTTGTACTTCGAAGTCGACTGCATCTTGTAGTTCATTTTCTAACATAGCTTTTTAGCCTTTAGTTCAACAGCTTTTACACTACGGTGTAGAGTTTCTGCAATTGCAAGAAGTGATACACCATCCTTTCGTGCCTGAACTAACAGTTTCTCTTCTTTATCAGTCCAACGCTTCATGAACCTCTTTGCAGTTGATTTCTTACGCTCAAGCCTTTTAGGTTTGTCGTCGTCTGTATTCCAGCGAAAACCAGCTTTACGTGCAGTCATGTGATATGTATATATGTGAGCTATTTTAGCATCATCATACTTAGGATTGCTAGAATGCTCGATTGCATCTTTGATGCTTTCATGACATGTTGTACTGCCATCTATAATTAATACTACATTGTATTTCATACATCACCTCCCATTTCAGTTATTAACCATTTGACGCCATACTCAAGAGCTTCAACAGGTTGTAATTTCACCATTGCTTGATAATCAACAATGTTCATACCGTGAACTTCTTCCAGGTATTCCAGTAAAGCAGTCATATACTCTTCAGGATCCTCATTACAGTCAACTATGTCTAAGATGTGTTTAACCACAACGTTGACTATGAGATCAGAGCATTCTGGTATTTTCTCTTCAAGTGCCACTACCATGCGGAAACGCTTATCATGTGTGCACATGTCTCGTATTTCTTCATAGTCCTGCGTTAATGTACCATCTGTATTATCGATGTAATGGTTACACATATGAAAGATGTCACGTGTTAGGTTTTCACTGAGGCGAACTGTTCTCATGATAGTGGGCTCCTTGTGATTGATACAATGCTGTTATCCAGTAACAGTTTCACTGCACGAAGGCGTGTGATTACATCAGTAATAGTACTGGTTTGAACATTAGTTCTGATATTACGTTTATGTGCTTGTTTAGACTGAAGCACTACTTTCCAGTTATATTTCATTTCAGTTCCTTTCGGTTGGTTATATGCCACAAGTGTGACACAAGTAAGCAGGCTGTTGCGAACCTGCTTAGTTGTGCTATCTAAGGTAGATATCTCTTATAAGTAAAGTTGTTAGCAGTCTCAACACCTGTGTCTAAATAACCTAGTAGCTCTGGCTGAGACGCATTAATAACTTGTTGTATTAGCGTCTCGCAGTTACCTTTCAGATAACCTCTGAAGCGCCACTTAACATTGTGGGTGAATACTAATATGTTGATCTTACCTTCTATAAACTTCTCATAGAGAAGATCTAGTCTGCGCTCACCTCGTCCGTTGCGTCCATATAAGCATATATCTCTTAGTGGTGCATACTTATCTGAAGACAAGAAGCAACCTCTCTTAAATGTTGAGAGCTGATTATCATCAGTTGATATTACCTTTAATGCAATAAACTTATCATGGTGATACTTAAATTGCACTAGCAAGAGAGTCTCTTTAAAGACTCTATGCTTGCAAGTTAGTTTCTTACGCTTTCTCTGTCTTGATTTCATAGTATATCCTTCTTAGTTGTGATTACTTAGTGTTCATCATACTCAGTAATCGTTGCAGTGATGGTAGGATCACTCTCCAGTATATCTAATATAAATCGCATCTCAGCTTTTAGTTTCTCAGTTTTAACATAACTAAGCTGATGTGTATAGTATATTATAGCATCTGAGTTACTCAGTTCATATACTTCAGTTGACATGTTAGTTCCTTACATTATATTGATGATTCTTACAGTATACACATATCAGTACTTTATGCGTCTTGGTTAAAAACTGTGTTTCAAACTTGTGTGCGAATCCTCTACCGCACTTGTTTTTCAGCGACTTAATTGGTTTAGTGCGTTTCATTTCAGTTGTATCCTTTTCAGTTGGTTAAACTTTAGTCCTTGTCAGTAGCAAGTTTATTAAATAATCTGCTACTATTATTATTATATCATAAAAATTAACTGAAGTACACATAGTATTTAAATTTAATTTGACAGCGGTTCGGTGATGTGCTTGACAGTTACATACACGTGGGTCTGTGTATTTACTGAATTGGTGAATAATATTTAATACTACTTTTTACTGCTGATACAGTCATGTAAAAAACCAGTTGGTCTCGTTAAATATATATTTATATAATTCTGTTTAATAAAATATAATACATATCTACATTATACGTAGTAGATACATATTTACATGCACACCTTAACAGCGAGCGCTCGCATCTTTAGGTATGCGCAGGTCAGCGCCGAATCCTGAAATGCACCAGCACCTGGAATACACTGGTACTTGTCAGCACCGGACCTGGAGCGCACCAGCACCTCGATGGATCACTGGTACTTGTCAGCGCCGGACCTGGAACGCACCAGCACCTTTATAGGTTGCTGATGCTTGTCAGCGTGTGCTTTTTAAAAATAAAAAAAGAGGCCAGCCTTTCGGCTGACCTCTCTTTCTAGCTACTAGCTTTCAGCTTGCTGACGTGGATCAGCGTGTGCTTCATTCCAGTGTGTCACTTCCAGTGGGACAATCTTGTTACGCTCTTCAGCATACTTCGCTTGTTCTGCTGGAATATCTTCGTAGCTCAACTCGCCAGCAGAGACTTTTGCTAAGATCTTGCTAGAAGAGTCTTTGTAGATGCGATACTGTGTGGTCCAGTTGTTAGTGCCAACTTTGCACATTGTGTTCAGACCAGTTTTAGTATTCGCTTTTTTGCCATACTCTACTTGATCAGCAAATTCCCACTGCTTGTGATAGTAGCAGAATATCTCAAGACGTCCGTCAACATAGCGATGTGCTTCATCGCGAACTTCTTGTTGCATGATTGGAAGCAACTGAGCCATCAGTTTCTTGACAGTCATGTCTTGATTTGCGGACAGTATAGCATGTAACTCGGTGTAACCTTTCTTAATAGTACTCATTAGATTATACTCACTTTATTGAGTTACGCAGTGGCAGGATTGCGCTGCGCTTGTATCTTACACACTAACTCTAAATTGTTAAAGATCATTTCAGTTAATAAATAAGCATTTCGCTTTATTTATTTTATAATTTATTATATCACATTATATATTAAATAAAAGTTAAATAAAAATTAAATAACTGCAATAGTTTAGCTAAAGTTTTATTAATTTAAAGTTAAAATTTCGTTAAACTAACTGAGAATGATAATCATTTAGCGCCCCCTAGCGAGAATGAGAATGATTATCATTTCCCTGACAGTGGTGTTAGAAGGCTAACCTAAAGTATATCAATGATTTTATTGACGTAGCAACGGTGTAAATATGTGAATGCTAATGCCCATGTAGATATGTAATAATATTTATTAAGTAAATAATAATATTAATATATTTAACGAAATTAATAGGCTTTTTACATGCTGAATTATATAGCGATACCACCAGCTATAGTGATGTAACCGTCATCATCAGCTTGATCGAACAGATGTACAGTACAAGTCTGTACCACGTACCTAATAGCATCCGCGCCGTGAGCCCATTGGTTACGCTTTGGTTCATCTCGCCATACTTCTAAGAGCGGATTCCACGTTTTAGTATAATTGAGGCAACATTGCTCAAGGTATGTACACTCGTCTGCAATCCAGATGAATGAGAAGGCATCTCGAACCTCTTCGATACCATGATGTTTGGAGAGCTTCTCTAAGATTGTGGTATTGCGTACACCAAGATCCCAGAGTATTTCTTCTCTAGTCTTGTTCTCAGCCTGTGTAAGATCTGTAACGCCCATATCATGAGGCAGATACCAGTGTACAACATTCCAGCCAGTCTCTTCACAGATCTCTTCCACATATTTAACATAGTGACCTAACCATTCACCTGAGTTATAATACTCAGCAAGGATCCTGATCTGTCCACGCCATACTTGGAAGAATACCAATACCATATAATCACTACGACCTGCATCAAGAGTAATATAGACGTCGAGATTCTGATCATATAGTTCAGCATATGGTCTACGTTGATTACGCCGGACGATCATCTTTAGGTAACGCTTCGCCCAATAGGTACCGTCCATAGCCGCTGTAAAGGCTTCTTCCGGTGTCGCAGGATACTCCTGGTGGATATCACCTTCAAGCTCTCGATGTTGGGCAACCCAGAAGTTGCGTTGTTCTTGTGAAAGCGTAATCTTTAGTTCCTGCTCTAAACGTCCGAAGTACTCTAGCTCATCATCGTCAGGAAACTGATCTTCCCATTCTACACAGTCAGGATCATCAATCCAACTTAGAAAGACAGGCAGAAAGTCTTTACCTGCTAGTCTACCAGCTAGATACTGCTTAACTGAAGCATCCCACATGTACTTAAACATATTAACGCCTTCAGCTGTACTCTCTATGACACCAGTATTTCCTGGTGCCAGTGCTTGTAAGGTTCCGGTCTTTGTTTCTTTAGCTCTTTCTGGGAACTTATTTGCAATTTTGCCCAACTCAGAAATATGAAGCCTTTGGAGTGTCGCAGACCGGAAGCTTGTTCTAATAAACATAGTAGAGTTATTACTTAGTTTAAACTCTGAGGAGTTATCTTTGAGGATCTTTAAACCAAAGAAGTCCTTAACCCATGGCTCTAATGTATCCCACGTGTGTTTTAGACGTTCTAGGAGTGTTCCTGCTTCATCTTTACCTTGTGCCATAAGACCACAATTGTAGTTAGCTAAGGTAATTAGGTCATCAAAGAAAGATATTAGCCAGAATGTGCTGATTCCTTGCTGTCTAGATTTAAGAATGATTAACCTGGGATGTTCTAAACTCTTAGAATAGACTTTGTATTGTGCAAGATTCATTCTGAATGGGATAGGATCACCGATTTTGTCGATGATATTGTATAGGTTGTTCATTCTCCACAACTTGGAAGGTAAGTATCTTGTGACAAGCTCTTCAAAATCACGAGGTTTGGAATTCATTATCCTCCATAGCACATCGTCGCCAGGAAATAGCTTATCAAACTCTTCGTATTCTAGTAACATTAGCTTCTCAAGTGTTTTTCAAATGATGTGGCTGGTAAAGCGCCTACTCCGCCATTAGTTTTACCACAAAATGCGTTTTGCAGTTCACATAGGGCTTTAGCGAGTGACATAATAGTATCCGCATTAGTCGCTACAGTTGCAACAGAGGTAATTTTGTTCGCAAGGGCAGAACCGGCAGCTTGGAGTTCTTGGTTTAGTAAAGATCCGCCATCTATACGCTTAGAAAGGTCTTCTACTTCTCCTTCTACTGCCTTTCCTATATCAAAGGCTTCTATCGCAGGTCTAAGTTGTTTAGAAACACTATCTAAAAGTATACCTAATGCTGCTTTATCTAAATCAAAGAGGTCTAGTATCTTATCTCGTTTCTCTGCAGCTTCTAATTCTTTTCGCAGTTTCAAACACGCGGCATATGATATGCCCATTAGGTCAGCAGTATCGGCAGGTTTCTTACCATTCTTTAAATGCGCTAGTGAAAGTAGACGTGTTTGTTCATCCATCGGTCTTCTCTACTTTTTTAGCATAATCTTTCAATGCTTGTAGAACTACCCAACTGAAGTTAGCTCTACCTTTCTTTCGCTCATTGATTTTTAATGCTTGAACAAAGAGGGTATCCGCTTCAGTTTTAGTTGAGAAGGAATGTGATTGCGCTGGCATCGTTATACCTCATTTGATTAAAAATAACATTTTACACCTACATTATATAATGATATAATTGACATGTAAAATGTTATTTTACATTAAACGTATTCCCTACTATTAAGGACACTAAAATGAGCGAATTTAAAGAGAAGGTGCATGAGTTAGTTGGACAGATGAAACAAGACGAAGCTGGTAAGTGGGTTTTACCAGAAGAAGTAGCTAAAGATCTTGATGAACCAACTGCTTATGCAGTAACGGCTGAACGTCGTTATAGAGATACACAAGGTGCTTATACTAAAGCACAGCAAGAAGCTAAGAAGAATGAAGCAATAGCTAAAGGCTTTCAAGATCGTTTACTGCAATCTGAAGTTGTTTTAACTAAGGAACAAAAGTATGAACTCAATGACCTTAGGAAGACAAATCCAGACGCGTGGCGTGCAAAACTCAATGAGTATGAGAATGCCGCTAAAACCAATCTCTCCACAGAGTTGGAAGACCTTAGGGTTAAGAGTTCTAACAAAGGAGAACTTGAGATTAGGAAAGATCAGATGGCAGCCTTCTCAGCGGAAACAGGAATCACACTTACCGATGAAGTTGTCCAGAATGACCTTCCACCTAGATTTTTAAAGGAATTAGAGACTGGTAAAGTAACATTTGAACAGTTCTTAATAAAAGCTGGTAATTATATTAAAGCTGAAAAAGTAATACTTGGGTCTAATGAAAGTACTGATGATGATACGAAAGATCTTAGTGATGTAGCAGGTGGGCAAGAACCATCTGAACAAGCACAGCGTGGTGACTTTGTAGAGACTTATGAGGAAACTATCTTTTGAACAAAATTAATATTATTGGTGAAAACGTGATATAATATGTCTGTAGTAAAGGGTATTCCTCATCCGAGCCACCTACGCTATAGTGAACTAGATCGCTATACCGCAGGTACTCCGGCGATCTTGTTAGCACAAAGCAACCATTTTCGGCTTTTCGCCGATAATACTTTTAATGCTAATGAGGATTTATAGATGACAACAGCAGTACTTCCACTGTCGTCGGATCTCAAACGTAAAAGATGGATGCGTGAAGGCATGATTCAAGCTGCCTCTAAGTCTTTCTGGTCTCCTTTGACTGGAAATACGAAGGACGGAGTTGTATATCAAGTCAACAACACATCCGCTAAAGAAGGTCACACCGTAGTCTTTGACTATTCTGGCAATATCTCTGGTAAAGCTAAGAAAGGCAAAGAAACTGCTTATGGTGAAGGTGAGGCCAAGCGTAAGTTTTCCGATAAGATCACAGTTGAACGCTATCGTATGGTAGTGGACAATGGTGATGAATTCGACGCTGTCGATATTGGCGATCTACAGATCAGCCAACACAGCGACTCCCGTTCAAAACTCTCTGATTTGTTTATTCGTTTCAAGGATCAAGCCTTGTTCGATGCAGCTCAGGGTCTTTTGACCACTAACCAAGGTACTCAAGCTCCTTCTCATACTATCGATTTGGACTCCACGTTCACTTTCGATACGTTGACGGATATTGAGACTACTCTTAAAACCTCTAATGGTTTCACTACTGGTGGTATTAGGCGTCCTATGGATGTTTATAAGACCCAAGACGGTGAACCTTGTTGGTTGTTTGTTATTGATGCTGCTATGGCCGCTCTCCTGCGTAAGGACACATCTGGTTATCAAACTATGATGTCGCGTGCTGATGTTCGTGGTAGCAATAACCGACTGATTAAGGGCGTAATTGGTAAGATTGGTTCTATGATTATTGTCGTAGCTGAGCAATTCTTCGGTCAAACTGATGGCACTACCCTTGGGTGGGGCTTGAATGATTCCGAAATTGAAATCTCAGGTCTGCGTCAGTATGATGGTGCTGATCCTACAACTGCACTCTGGACTGGTCAAGAAGGCTTTGACTATGCATCTGCGACTCTTCACTCACGTGGACTCGTTCTTGGTGCTGGCGCATTGCAGCTTGCTTTTGGTAAGCATCCTGACTATAAATGGCAACCTTCTGAAGATTTCGCTATTACTTCTGAGTCCGCTCTGGAAGTTTGGTTGGAAACTCAGAAAACTGTATTGAAGACAGAAAACGATGATTACAAGCAGGCTAAGGTAGCTGGTTTTGATTATGGCGTCGTTACTGTTGATCTGCAGATTGGCTCATAAGGAGAATGACTAATGGGTAATACAAACATAAGTCGTCTCGAAGGGCGCCATAAAAAACGGGACATCTGTGTTTTCTTCGCTGAAGTAAACTACGATGAAATTGCAACAACTGCCGAAGTATATCAGCTTGCTGAGATGCCTAAGGAATGTTTAGTATTGAGTGCTTCAGTACTTCCTATTGTTGTTAATAATGCTGGAACTTCTATGGCCTTTGATTTGGGCTTTGCAGGTGGAGCTGAACTTATTAGTGCAGGTGACGGTTTGACCGCTGCTGGTACTGATATTCCAAGTTCTTTGGTTCCAGTACATCTACCAACAGGTGGGGTTTTAACTTTCTTGCCTACCTATGGTGGAACAGCTGCAACAACAGGTAAGTATTTTATTACTGTTGAATATCTGGAGTATCGTCAGTGCACTGGTGAACTGACTAACTTCGTTTCAGCTTAATAAGTTACCTCGTAGTAAATCACCTGCCCTTTCCACTTGGAGAGGGCGGGTTTTTAAGGATAAAATTATGGGATTATTCAGCAAGATTTTAAAGGCTCCGCTAAAACTACATAAGAAAGCTTTAAAAGTTGCTAAGAAGACAACTCCTGGTTTAGGCGGTAGTGGTGGTAAACACAAGAAAGCAGGTTTAAGGTCTGGTGGTGCAAAAGCTGCAGCACGTAATGCTAGAGCTACAGCAGGTCCACGTCTGTCCGCTTCTGGACAAGGTAATGCAAGACGCGCAATTGCTAATAATGTTAAATACAGGAAAAAGTGATGAAAAAGCCAGTAAAGAAAGAAGCACCAAAGAAAACTCCGAAAGCTCCAATAGCACCTCGCAATAAGCGAAGAGGCCAGTCTAATGGCTGAAGATCGTAAGTTCAGAGTAAAGATGCGGATCAAAGATGATCGTGAAGGTGTGATTCAATACAAATCTGCTGAACGTGCTTATGATAGTCCTTTAGCTAAAGCTGTACGACAGGAAAGAACTAAAGCACGTATTGCTAAGTTCAATCAAACTCATCCTGATTATAAGCCTCCTAATCATGGTAAGAGGAAGAAATAATGGCTACTCGTATCGAAGACATCTTCTTACTTGCTAGAGACACTTTAAATGATCACAAGAAAGAACGGTGGTCTGACGATACACTTCTTCGTAATCTTAGAATGGGCATGCAAGATATTGCAAAGCAAACGGGCTTATTCAAAGACAGAGTAGTTGTACCGTTAATAAACGGTAAAGACATTTATAAGTTGCCAGATGGGATACTAACAGTATCCCATTGCACTTTTAATCAAGAGACTCTTCCTCTTGTAACAAGTGGCTGGATGGATAAGAATTATCATTCCACTTGGCGTATGGATACCGTAGAGCTTAATTTAGCAATAGAACAAGGGTTGCTTGAGAAAGCAATCTTTGATGAAGTTAAACGTAAGCAGATGGGTGTATATCCTAGGCCATTTGGTGATATGTCTGTCTGGTATACATCTGTACCTAATGAATATGGTTTGGTTGGTGGCATTATTGAATACACACAACCATCATCGTATGGTGTAGTAGCTGAGTTAGTAGATTCTGACTACGCTGAAGACTTACAAGACTCAGCTTATGGTGTAGTAACGGCAATAGTTGAGCAAGGCTCACTTACAGTATACTTTACTGAATGCCCACCACTACCAGATACAATTGACGACGAAATGCAGCTGGACTCTTGCTTCGATCCAGCTCTTAAGTTTTATATCTGTGGCATATGTTTACGTAATGATGTAGACGCTCAAAATAGACAGATGGCTTCAGAAGAGTTTACTCTGTATGAACGTGAATTAGAAGCAATAACTGACCTAGCACATACAGACTCTGTAGATGCACCATGGTTTGAATCACACTATAACCCAATGGGATAATGCAATGACTTCTAGGACAATTAATCGCTCGCTTATTATTCACAATGACCTAGCTCTTGGTCAAGGTCAAGTAATACAGACTCGTGGTTTAGAAACACTATCTGAACAAAAAATAGAGCTAGATTTCATTTTCAGGGATGTTAATGAAATTAGGTAC
>Ga0307377_10003366_pt1 | contig 18107 bp, 15 predicted proteins | sample TR3MG_FD_202535 | JGI IMG/M metagenome (GOLD analysis project Ga0307377, IMG submission 202535) | Soil microbial communities from Risofladan, Vaasa, Finland - TR-3 | ecosystem: Environmental > Terrestrial > Soil > Coastal area > Acid sulfate soil | place: Finland: Risofladan, Vaasa | collected... | reverse complement strand
GCTGGGGAACCTCAAGGCGGATTCAAGGGGTGAGCGCAATATTTGGTGAATCAACAAAGATGAGTTGACCAACCAAAAGGGCGTTCCATGACCGCACACCTGACCATAGACCAACGAGCTTTAGCTCACCGCCTTAGAGCGAGAGGAATGAGTCTTCGCGACATCGCCAAGGAGATCGGTTGCAGCCACTCGGGAATCGATGTGATGCTGCGCGGTCAAGCGCGCGCGGCGAAACCAGACGTCTGGACGCCGCGTCCAGCAAGTCTGCAGGCGGACGAACGTGAAGTGATCATGCTGGCTCTTCACGACGATCTCTCGATGACCGAAATCGCCTTGCAGCTGGGCCGCTCGCTCTCCACCGTGACCAGAGAAGTGAAGGCGAACGGCGGGCGTGAGAACTATCGGGTGTGGCCCGCTCACCAGCGCGCACTAGAGAACTCCAAGCGCCCAAAGCCCAGCAAACTAGCCAATCCAGTGCTGTGTGACCAGGTCACCGAGTGGCTTCAGAAGTTCTGGTCGCCCGAGGAGATCTCGGCGTGCCTGCGCCTACAGTTTGCTGATGACCCCACCATGCACGTGAGCCACGAGACGATCTACCAGTCACTGTTTGTGCAAGGACGCGGCGAGTTGCGTCGCGAGTTAGCCAGGTGTCTTCGCTCGGGACGCACGAAGCGGCGGGTTCGTGGACCGGTCGAGGCCCGCGGGAAAATACCCAACATGGTGATGATCTCTGAACGACCAGCGGAGGTCGAAGATCGAGCAGTGCCGGGCCACTGGGAGGGTGATCTCATCATTGGCAAAAACGGCGCGAGCGCGGTGGGAACGCTGGTTGAACGCCAGACACGGCTGCTGCTCTTGCTACACCTACCCGACAACCACGGCGCCGAAGCGGTCGAGGAGGCGATGCGTGAGGCCATCTGCTCGCTACCGAGTGAGCTCGTTCGCTCGGTGACCTGGGATCAAGGAAGTGAGATGGCTAAGCACGCGAAGTTCACGGTCGCGACCGGGGTGCCCATCTACTTTTGTGACCCGCACAGTCCGTGGCAGCGAGGAGCCAATGAGAATACGAACGGCCTGCTGCGGCAATACATGCCCAAGAGCACCGACCTATCGCAGCACTCGAAAGATGACCTTCAACGCATTCAACTGAGCATGAACGAACGTCCGCGCAAGACCCTCGGCTATATGACACCATTGGAGAAGTTCACTGAATTAGTTGCGCTGTCTACTTGAATCCGCCCACGCAAACCCGCTGCGGTGACATCGGAAGCGATCCGAAACTCGAAAATGGATTCCAATCCCCTAGGATTGGTTCGCCTCACACGGAAGGACTTTCCAATGAGTCTTATAGGTTTCTACTACTTGCCCGACGCAATTTCCTCAATCAACGGCAACGAGGATGAAGAAGAAAAGCGCCGTGTCGAAATCGAATCACGGGAAAACGAAGCACTGCGGGAAATCGGACGCAGTGCTGCTCTGTCAGGGGACCTTGAGTTAATCTTGGCCCTCTCGCCAACACAATTCGAGTACACAATGGCCGCGATCCTACGGATGCTCGGGATGACCGAAATCCAACGAGTTGGCGGCCGAGGTCACTTCAGTGTCGATATCACTGCCCGTGACGCTTCGGGCCGCACCACGCTGGTCCAGTGCAAGAGGCGTGCGAGGACCAAGAAGATTGGTTCTCCGGAGATCCAGAAATTCATTGGCATGGCTCATTTGCACCACCACGCAGATCTAAAACTGTTCGTCACGACTTCGGAGTACACCGTCCACGCTCAAGCGCTCGCACAACAACGCGGCATACAGCTGATGAACGGATCAGACATAGAAGACTTGGCACGAACACAACGTGGCTCGACTCCCTAGTCGGCGACCGCGTTCACGCGGAACAAGTTATTTGTGATCCTTGTCGCTCACCGAAATTTGTTTTCCTGCCAACTACTCCAAGTTGCGAGTCGCCTGTCGAATGTTGGCGTCGGTCCACCAAGGTGAGCCCGCACAAACGGTGAGTCCATCGAGAGCACGTTCGTGAACGAAATTGCATAGGTACGATGCGAACGTCGAGAGTTCGTTGCCGGCTGACAGCGCGCCAGAATTCGCTCCAGACAGTACGAAGGCCCAGGCTAAGCCTGGGCCTTCGATCTTGGTGGCGGGGGAACTGTGGTGAAGAGCCAACCCTCGACGAGTTGATGCCCAACTTCCCTCGTCAGAGTTTCTGCACACCCGGGTTGCACACCCATCTGCACACCCCGAACTCGTCGCTTCGTCTGATCGATTCAGGGAGCCGAAATCGAAACCCGAGTTGCACTACAGCCCCGGCCTATCTACCGAGACCACGGTCGTTATCTCGGCCCTTCAGGAAACTCTCGAAGATCTGCAATACCTTGAGATCCTTCACGCGACCAGCGGCGCGCTTCGACATTGCGATGTCCTCAACTGAAGCGACCTGCGTTCCCGTACTACCTACAACCACCGAGAGTGACCTCCGCTCTAGGTCTTGAAAATCTCGTATCCCACTGGCTTGGAACATAACGTCAAATTCTCCGAATGCGCACGTCAAGTTGAGCATCTGCATCCTTCTCAGAAACTCTGGAGATCGATCAAATGTGATCCCCTCGTCCATATCACTGACCCGAATTCTTGCATCGAGGAAATCGAGAGCTTGGCTCAACCGTTCCAAATTCAGATGATCCGAAGCCGCGTAGAAATCAATGTCCATAGTGGGCGGAATCGGCACGTTTTGCGCAAGTGCTGCAAACGCCCCGATGATTACGTAGTCGACGGTGAATCTGTTGAGGGTTTCAATTATTGCTTCTGCCTCTAACTCTTGGCTCATCCGCTTTCCCGACTACTCGCGCGTTCTTGAATCCGGCAACATTGGCTTTGTGCCTTTCTTCGACTCGCTGGCGTTCAACATCACTTCGTCTGAAATGTCGCTCGAATAACAACTGGTCGTGGCCATCAAGGATTTCGAGGTGAATTCTTGGCTCCAGCCCCACTGAAGCGAGAATGCGCTGCACCGATTCAAATCCAGGATCGACACGCCCCAACTCGATTCTGGCAATCGTTGACTGTGCAACGCCGGATCGTGATGCCAACTCACGTTGGGTGAGGTTCAACCGGACGCGGGCCAACGCAAGCAAACTTCCCGCGACAGTCGGTGTCACTTGAGAAGTTCGCACATTTCAATGATATCAGATGCACTATCAACTTTGGGTGACCGAAGATTCTTGATTCTCTGAATGTTTCGTTGCCGAGCCTTCATGGGTGGCCTACGGATGTTGAAATCCTCGTGGATCGTCGATTGCGCGGAGGATTCCGTTCCGGACAGTACGAAGGCCCAGGCTAAGCCTGGGCCTTCGATCTTGGTGGCGGGGGAACTGCGGTGAAGGGCCACGACGTGATGAGTAGGTGCCCAATTTCCCTAGTGAAAGGTTCTGCACACCCGACTCGCACACCCCTCCGCACACCCTCGCCACACTTCCAACTGTTGACCGTCTCCTAAAGTGACGGATGAGACCAGCGAGGTCTATCAAACTTCTTCTCCAACGATGATGTGCGCCAAATCCGCGCCCACGGTGACGCGACCGCGATAACCACCCTGTCTGACGTCGGACTCGAATTCCTTGACGGCATCCTCGCTATTCGGTGCGGGAATGAGGTGCGTCAGCACCAGATGACGGACACCCGCTTGCTCGGCCATACTCCCAAGGGCCACCGTGTCCGCGTGATAGCTGAAGATGGTCTCGAACACGGTGCCGGCAATTGCCGCGGCGAGCGCCGTCGTGCGGCACGCCTCGTGCACCAAGACGTCGGCCTCGGCCGCCAACAGTGCAACTTCGTCGCAGACCCTCGTGTCGCCAGACACGACGACGATGCCGTCGGGAGTTCGAATCCGATACGCGACGGCGGCCTGCACGGGTTCGTGGTGCACGGCGACCGCGTCGACGCTGACCGTTCCATCCTCACTTCGCCACACCTCGCTCGGATCGCCACCCGCACTAAAGGTGATGAGCTCAAATTGTGGAGGAGGGGCCCCCGTATGGCCGGTGCGCGCGGCGATGTCGTCCTCGTAGGGCTCGAGCATGCGTCGTACGAATCGCTCCGTCGGTCCCTCGGGGCAGACGATGACGAGGGGACCAGTCGCACTCACCTGCTGATGGAGCCAGCGCGACATCGTGACATCGGCCACGTCTTGAACGTGGTCACTGTGGTGATGAGTGAGAAAGAGTGCCGCTAATTGGGTCGGGTGGGTACCCGCGTCGACGAGTCGCAGCGCGGTCGCGCGTCCGGCATCGAATTGAATCTGTACGTCGCCACTGCGTACGAAGGTTCCGGCGCCGGCACGCCCAGGCGACGGGTGTGGTACTCCGGTTCCAGTGAGGATCACTTCGGTGGTCACAATGGCCCTTTCGCTGATCTCTTCACGGTTCCTCGGGTCTGCTCATGCGTTGTCCGAATGGCGCGGGTGGCGGCACTCGGACCGAAGAGGAGCTCGACCACGGCGTCGGCGTGCGCCTCGATGGCTCCGGGACCCATTGGATCGATCCCACTCAGGCGGCGGCACTCGGGCGCGAGGACGAACATCGTCGCCCCGGCGCCGGTGAGGATGTAATAGAGGTTCGTTGGCGCAATTGCCGGCACCTCGCCGCGCTCCACTAGTCGTGAGAACAAAGAGACGGTGGCGTCGTACAGCGGGCGAACGTGCGTCTGGACCAACCAATCCATACGGGAGTTGTCAGCCTTGCACTCCTGGGTGATGATCCGGTGCAACTGCGGATGGGCAGCGGAAAAGTAGATGAACTCGCGGATCATCAGTTTGGCGATTGAGAGGTCGTCCACGCCGTGCAACCCGTCGCGCCGCGCGTTCAGCGCCTCATTGAACTGCGCGAACAGTCGGTCGACCGCCGAGAACCAGAGGTCATCCTTGGAATGGAAGTGGTAGTTCAAGAGTGGTTGCGTGACGCCGGCACGCGCGGCGATCGTACGAGTAGTCGCCCCCTCGTACGACTGATCTGCGAACAGATCCAACGCCGCGTCGAGAATTCGTTCACGTGTCCCATTCGCCGAGGGCCGCTGTTGGCGTGGCGCAGCAGGCATCGAGATTGTCACGGCCTCATCTTAATCAACCGATTAAATATTGACAATGTTACTTATCAACTGATAAAAATTACGCAATGGGCCCGGCGCCCACCGGAGTGGTGAGGAGTGGCAAGTGACCAACACAGAAACATTCGACGTCGCCATCGTCGGTATGGGTCCGGTTGGGGGCGTCCTCGCCTGTCTGTTGGGGGCCAAAGGCCACCGAGTCGTCGTCTTCGAGCGCCACCTCGCTCCGTATCCTCTGCCGCGCGCCGTCCACTACGACCACGAGGCCGCCCGTATCCTGCAGGCTTGCGGTCTGGGGCCCGAATTGGACACGCTGAGCGAGCCGACCGACGCCTACGAGTGGCGAAACGCGCGTGGCGACGTCCTCCTTCGCTTTGCCGGCGACGGGTTAGGTCCGTCGGGTTGGCCCTTCGCGAACATGTTCTGGCAACCAGATCTGGAAGCGAAAATTGAACGGGTGGTTTCAGTGCACCCCTCGGTATCGGTGCGGCGAGGCTGGCAGGTCGAGGACCTGCGCCAGGGCGCCGTCGAGGTCACGCTCGATGTTCGACGTGTCGCGACCACTGAGCTCGACGCTGGGCAAACGGAAACCACGCCCATCGGTGAGTTGAGTTCCGTGGTCGCGCGATACGTGGTCGGCTGTGACGGTGCCAACAGCACGATTCGCGCCTTGCTCGGCGTCGAGATGACCGACCTTGGCTTCTACTTCGACTGGCTCATCGTCGACGTGGTGCTCCACACGCCCCGCGTCTTTGAACCCTCGAACTACCAAATCTGCGACCCACGACGTCCGACGACGGTCGTCTCGGGCGGCCCGGGTCGACGCCGCTGGGAATTCATGCGACTTCCCCACGAGACGATTGACGAACTCAACGACGAATCGCGCGCGTGGGAGTTCCTCGAGCCTTGGCGTGTCGTACCGACCAACGCGACACTGGAACGCCACGCCGTCTACACCTTCCAAGCCAAATGGGTCGAGGATTGGCGCCGGGGTCGGGCACTGCTCGCCGGCGACGCCGCGCATCTGACCCCGCCCTTCGCTGGCCAGGGCATGTGCTCGGGTCTGCGAGACGCCGCCAACCTCGCGTGGAAACTCGACGCGCTCCTCGCAGGTGCGGCGACAGAGTCACTGCTCGATGCCTACAGTGAAGAACGCGCGTCGAATGTCCGCGGTTTCATAGAATTCGCCGTCGCCCTGGGCGAGATTATCTGTGTGGCCGACGAGAACGAAGCGGCCAAGCGTGACGCCGCGATGAGCGGCAACGGTGATCAGGCCATGCCCGAGATACCCGGCATCACGAGCGGCGCCATTGCGCCGGATGACCCGTTAGCCGGATCGCTCTTCATTCAGGGCCGCGTGCAGCTCGCGGGACAAACCGCGCTCTTCGACGACCTCGTTGGTGCCGGCTGGCGCTTGATCACTCTCGACCCGTCCGTGGCTGCGGGTCTCGCCGAGGACGAAAAAGAGTGGTTCTCACGTCTCGGCGGACGAATCATCGTTCTTGGCACCGACGTCGACGACGTCGACAGAACGTACAAGACATGGTTTGAACGCCACGGCGTTCGCGCGGCCCTCCAACGACCGGACTTCTACCTGTTCGGCGTGGCCGACGACACCAGCGGCGCCTCCACACTTTTGCACTCTCTGCGCGCCTTCCTCACGGCGGGTTCGAATCACCACGCGTCGGTGGCATCGTGAAACTCGCGAACGTGAACGGCCGCGCCGCCTTGATTGCGGGAACGACGGCGATCGACGTCGCCGAGGCGACCCGCGGCGAATTCGGCCCCGCGCTGGAAACGATCTACGAGCAATGGGACGCCTTCTTCGCAGCGGCGAGCCACCTCGACACGTCCGTCGGACGAACCTTTTCCGACGAGGACCTCGGGTCACCCGCGCCCGCGCCGCGCCAGGTCTTCGCCATTGGCCTCAACTATCGGTCGCACGCGCTCGAGACGGGCATGTCCGTTCCCGACGTCCCGGCGACCTTCACGAAATTCCCGGCGTCACTGGCCGGCCCATTTGACGAGATTGAGTTGTCGGGCGAAACCGTCGACTGGGAGGTAGAACTCGTCGTGGTCATCGGCCGCCGCGCCGATCGGGTTCCGGTCGAGTCCGCGTGGGCGCACGTTGCCGGCTTGAGCGTCGGACAGGACATTTCGGACCGGACGCTCCAGTTCGCCGCCGCCGGCCAGTTCTCGCTCGGTAAGTCCTTTCGCGGTTATGGCCCGATAGGTCCGTGGCTGGTCACGACCGATGAGTTCGCGAATCTCGACGACCTCGAACTCGGTTGCTCGCTCAATGGCGAAATGGTCCAGCTCGACCGTACGAGTGGCCTTATTTTTTCGGTGCCCCAGTTGATCGCCGTCCTCTCGAGCGTTGTGGCGCTCCTACCGGGCGACGTGATATTTACCGGAACGCCCGCGGGCGTCGGCATCGTTCGCCAACCTCCGAGGTATCTCATGCCGGGCGACGTCCTTGAGAGTTGGGTCGAGGGTGTCGGGAGTATTCGCAATACCTGTCGAGCGATTGCTCACTAGACGAAAGGACGAACAATGTCGCACGAAATTGAGTTCGCCTACATCGGCGTCGAGGTGTCGAACCCGGAGGCGCTCGATCAGATGCTGACCGGGATGGTAGGACTGCTACCCGGGGAACCCACGGTCCAGGGGCTGCGTACCTACCGCAACGATGAGTGCAGTCGACGGGTCTTCGTGCAAGAGGGTCCACTCGACGATTGCTCCGTACTCGGCTTCGAGGCGTCGAGCACCGAGGCGTTTGAGAATGTCGTCACGCGCTTGCAGGCCGCCGGATTTGAGTTGAGCGAAGGCGACAACACCTTGTCGGCGGAACGGGGGGTCGCGCGCATCGTCTACGGGGAGTCGCCGTGGCGCCTGCGCTTCGAGCTCGTGCAGGGCCTCGCGCGCGAAGCAGCGCCCTTCTTCTCACCATTGGTGAAGGGTGGTTTCCAGACCTCGGGTGTTGGCGCGGGACACACGGCCATCGCGGTCACCTCATTCGACGACTCCGAGCGGTTTCTTCTCGATAGCCTCGGCATGATCCAGTCGGACTGGGTGGAGACAGAGATCATGGAAGGGATCGAGTTGGAAGTCCGCTTCTACCACTGCAATTCTCGTCATCACTCCATTGCTCTTGCGAAGTTGCCCTTCGACCTTGGAAAGTCACTTCACCACTTCCAGGTGGAGACCAATGAACGCGACGACGTCGGCTTAGCCTTCGACCGCGCGTGGGCCGCGGGCTATGAACTCGCCAACGGACTGGGCGTGCACGACAACGAAGGAGCCTTCAGCTTCTACACGACATCTCCGGCCGGCTTCCTCATTGAGGTCGGCTACGGCACGAAGAAGATTTTTGAGCCTTGGGATGGCAATCGACGATACGACCGGATCAGCCGGTGGGGACATCAGCCGATTTCGCGGTCCTGAACGGGGGCCCTGCTTGCGAAGTCGACGCGGCCAAGGTCGTCCAGGACATCTTCTCCGGGAGACCTCGATGGATTCATTATTCCCCGTAATTCCTCGACCTGGTGTCGAACGCTCTGCTAGCGGTCCCTCAACTCCCTCGTCTCCGCGACCCTTCCTTTGGGCGGTTTCCCTCCCCTCTTCGCTGGTGGTGCATAAATCAACGACGCGGATTCTTGGGTACGAGATGACGTAGTCGGTGGATCACGCCGCTATACACGAAGTCCCGGCCCTCATTCGAGAAACCGGGACTTACGTGCAGACAAACACCGGACTTCAGTGCATACCTCTTCGTGGCGGGGGAACTGTGTTGAAGCGCCAACTCGTCGCGAGATATTACCCAAATATCCTGATGGAGGTACGTGCACACCCCCTGTGGACGCCCGTGTGCACACCCCGAGCAATGAGTCATACGTGCTGCGTTTGTAGGATGAAGTTGGTCGAGTCATTTTTGCCGGATCCCCGTTCTTCGTCACGTATTCGATGCCGTAGTAGAGACATCCAGTCGGTGGAAGGCAACTTGCACCACTCTTACATTTTCGATGTGACAAGAATCGAAATCCTGTCGAAGCGCCGAGTAAAGAGCGCGCATATCAACCACAACGCCAGGAATTAGCACCATGGAGCTCTGCTATAGACTCTCATTAGCAGTAGGTAACGCAAATTCGAAGATTCATTGACGCCACTCGCAACCTCTCGTAACGTGACCGAAGGTCCAATAGTTCGCACGAGCGCATCGTAAGCGAGGAAGGCTGAGGCGCGAAGATTGGTGGGGCCAGTGGACTTGCGAATCATTGACTATGGGGGGCATCTGCACTTCAGACGACGCTCCACGTCTTGGCACAGCCACGCCTTGGCAGAATCGTGATTCAGCACCCGTTCTTTGCCACCGAACCTTGGTGCTTGCGCGAGACCAACTTGGATCTCGATGTTCTGGCGCAGAGTGAATCGGTATTCGCACTGTCCAACGGACACATTGGTTGGCGCGGCAACCTCGATGAGGGAGAGCCTCATGGACTTTCGGGTTCGTATTTGAATGGGGTCCACGAACTTCGACCGCTCCCCTACGCCGAGGCGGGCTACGGATATCCGGAACAGGACCAGGTGATGATCAACCTCACCGACGGCAAGGTGATCCGCCTCCTCGTCGACGACGAACCCTTCGACGTTCGCTACGGCGAACTGCACAGCCACGAGCGCTGCTTGGACTTTCGCGCGGGCGTGCTCGATCGGCGCGTCGAATGGTCTTCGCCGTCTGGAGGACGCGTTCGAGTGCACTCACAGCGCATGGTGTCACTCGTCCAGCGATCGGTGGCGGCGATCTGCTACGAGGTCGAAGCCGTCGATCATCAGGTGCGCGTCGTTGTCCAGTCGGAGTTGGTCGCCAACGAACCTTCACAGCCCCCAAGCAACGATCCGCGGGCGTCCTTTGCAATCAACCTTCCTTTGAGGGGTGAGTTTCACTCCAATGAGGGAGTTCGGTGCGAACTGCTCCACAGCACCAACTTCAGCGGACAATTGATGGCCGCCGCCATGGATCATGAGATCGAAGGGCCGCCGTCGATGAAGGTCCATTCCGAGAGTTTCGACGATCTCGGCCGAGTGACCGTGACGGCATCGCTCGAACCAGGCGAACGCCTACGCCTCATCAAGTACGTCACTTACGGATGGTCCGCGCAGCGTTCGAAAGAGGCACTGCGTGACCAGGTCGACGGCGCCCTCGTTGCGGCGGGCGACACCGGTTGGGACGGCCTGTGCTCGCAACAGCTCGAATATCTGAATGAATTCTGGGACCGCGCGGACGTTGAGATCGAAGGCGACGACGAAGTCCAACAGGCCGTTCGGTTCTCTCTCTTCCACGTGCTGGCGGCGGCTGCGCGAAGCGAGCGCCGCGCCATTCCCGCGAAGGGGCTCACCGGCAATGGCTACGACGGGCACGCGTTCTGGGACAGCGAGACATTCGTGCTGTCGGTCCTCAGTTACACCATGCCCGAGGCAGTCGCCAACGCGTTGCGCTGGCGCCACGACACGCTCCCTGCGGCAACAGAACGAGCGCTAAGCCTCGGCCTCAAGGGCGCGACGTTCCCGTGGCGCACCATTAGTGGCGCGGAATGCTCGGCGTACTGGCCCGCGGGCACGGCGGCCTTTCACGTGGGTGCCGACGTCGCCGATGCCGTCATCCGGTATCTGCACGCCACGGGCGACGGCGAGTTTGAGGCGACGGTGGGCCTCCAACTTTTGAGCGCCACGGCGAGGCTGTGGTTTTCGCTCGGGCATTTTGATCGTGAGGGAGGATTCCGCATCGACGGAGTGACCGGTCCCGACGAGTACAGCGCAGTCGCCGACAACAACGTCTACACGAATCTGATGGCCCAGCGGAATCTTCTCGGGGCGTGCGACGTGGCCGGGCGAAACAATGAAAAGGCGCGCGAACTCGGTATCGTGGCGACGGAGATATCCGGGTGGCGTCGTGCGGCGCAGGCCATGGTCGTGCCGTTCGACCACGCGCTCGGGGTCCACTCCCAGAGCGAACGTTTCACCGACCACGAGGTCTGGGATTTCGAGGCCACGGCGCCGAAGGACTATCCGCTCCTGCTGCACTTTCCGTACTTCGACCTCTACCGCAAGCAGGTGGTCAAGCAGGCCGACCTGGTACTGGCGATGTTCCTGCGCGGCGACGCTTTCTCCATCGAACAGAAGAGGATCAACTTCGACTATTACGAGAGACTCACCGTGCGTGATTCATCGCTGTCGGCATGTTGCCAGTCAGTGATCGCGGCCGAGGTCGGCTACCTGACCCTGGCGTACGACTACCTCGCCGAAGCCGCCCTCATGGACCTTGACGACCTCGAGCACAACACCCGTGACGGCCTGCACATGGCATCGCTCGCCGGAACGTGGATTGGATTGGTAGCTGGCCTCGGGGGGATGCGCGAGTGCGGGGCGACCCTCAAGTTCGCGCCGCGACTGCCCGAGGGGATCGCTCGACTCTCGTTCAACGTCGAGTTCCGTGGCCGACGCCTGCACATCGAGGCCACGCCGTCGACGACGAGTTATGTCTTGAAGAAAGGTGACGACCTCGAGATCCTCCACTTCGCGAATACCGTCACGGTCTCGGCGAGCCAGGCGTCGGTCTTCCCGGTGACCAGTGACGACGCGCTGGAAACGATCCTTTCGCCACCGCGCCAACCCTACGGACGCGAACCCGCTCGCCGCCTCGCCTCGACAAGACACGAGGAGAAGCCGTGACTGAGGAGGCCGCCCACGAGTCGGGCGTGAACGTGGACCTCGGTGCCTACGACGCCTGGCTCTTCGACATGGACGGGGTCTTGACCAAGACTGCCGCGGTGCACGCCGCGGCCTGGAAACAGGCCTTCGACGAGTTCCTCCAACGCGAGGCCACACGTAGCGCCACGCCGTTCGTGCCCTTCGACGTCGAGAGCGACTACGAGAAGTACGTCGACGGTGAACCCCGCGAGGACGGCGTGCGCAATTTCCTCGCGTCGCGCAACATCGAGCTCCCCGAGGGCACCGACGGCGACACCCTTGAAGCTCGCAGCGTCAAGGGACTGGCCAATCGCAAGAACGACCTCGTACTCGAGGTGATGCAGCGTGACGGCGTGGACGTCTTCGAAGGCGCCGCGGCGCTGGTGGGCGAACTGCGCCGGCGTGCCGTCAAGGTCGCGGTCATCTCGGCCAGTGAGAACACCAAGGCCGCCCTCGACGCGGCCGGCATCCTCGCGCTGTTCGACGCGATCGTCGACGGGAACGTCGTGAAGGAGCGTCACCTCGCGGGCAAGCCCGCCCCCGACAGCTTCCTCGAGGGTGCGCGGGTGCTCGGCGTCGAGCCGGGTCGCTGCGTGGTACTCGAAGATGCCCTCGCCGGGGTGGAGGCCGGTCACTCCGGGCACTTCGCACTGGTCATCGGGGTCGACCACCACGATGCGCCCAGCGTGCACGACTACGCCGAGGAGCTGCGAGCCCACGGCGCCGACGTGGTGGTGAGCAGTCTCGTTGCGCTCGGCCCGGCGGCGTAGTCATCCGTGCAGGGACTACGCCTCAACACCGACATCGCTGACACCGCGGTGCCTCGAGCGTTGACTCAGCGGCCGAGCACGAATCGATCGACGGCGTGTGCGAAGCCCTCGTCGTCGTTCGCCTTGGTCACCCTCGACGCTGCCTCCTTCACCGCGGGATCGGCGTTGCCCATGGCGATGCTGAGGCCCGACTCGGCGAACATCGAGACGTCGTTGTGCATGTCGCCGATGGTGGCGATCTCTTCGGGCGCCACGCCGTAGAGCTCCGAGAGGAAGCGCACGACTCGGCCCTTGTTGGCGTCGGGGTGGGTCACGCCGAGGAAGTAGGTCTGCGACCGCGTCGCCGAGACCTGCGCGCCGAACATCGCGCCCATCGCCGTGCTCGCCGCCGCGCCCGCACGGGCGTCGTCGCTCACGCCGACCACCTTGGTGATGCCGTCCTCGACGGAACGGAAGTCGCTCAGCTTCGTCGGTTGGCATCCGCAACCGCGCGACTCGTGCTCGATGTGCGGACCGTTCTCGTCCAGCACGAACCACTGCGAACCCTGATAGACCCAGACCGAGAGACGGTGGGAGTGGAGCAGTTCAATGATCGGAGCGGCGAGGTGGTCGTCGATGGTCCTCTCCTCGAGCACCCGCATCTCGCGATCGACGATCAGAGCACCGTTGAAGGCCCCCAGAGGAGTGCTCAGACGAAGGGGTTCAACGAGCATTTCGAGACCCTGGGGTGGGCGCGCGCTAGTGACGGCGAAGATAACGCCCGCGTCACCCAACGCCTCGACGGCGCGGATGGAGTCCTTGGTGAGGGTCTTGTCCGGTGTCAAGAGGGTGCCGTCGACGTCCGAGACGAGGAGACGTAACGAAGCGCTCTCTGGTTCGCCCACTGGGTCGCTCACCGAGGCGCTCACTGGGGCAGGTACCAGTCGTGCGGCGCAATCACGCGTGTGATGGACTCCGGCCCCCACGAGCCCTTGGCGTAGGGCTCGACCGCCGGCGGGCGCTCGAGCAGCGGGGCCGCCACTTCCCAGAGCCGCTCGATGCCGTCGGAGCGCGTGAACAGCGAGCGATTGCCGAGCATGGCTTCGAGAATGAGGTGCTCGTAGGCCTCGAGGTTGTTGGCGGCCTGGAACGAGTCCTTGTAGTGGAATGTCATCTCGGCCGAATCGAGGTGCATTCTCGGTCCAGGTTCCTTCGCGAGGAAGTGCGCGTGGATCGAGCCCGGATCGGCGAAGTCCACGACGAGCTTGTTGCCGCGCCACTTTGGCCCATGCGCACTCAACGGGAACAGTCGCATCACCGGCTCGTCGAATCCGATCGTGATCACCTGACGGCTCTGGGCGAGGCACTTTCCGGTACGGAGGTAGAAGGGCACGCCCTTCCAGCGAGTGTTCTCCACCTCGGCGCGCAACGCCACAAACGTCTCGGTCTGGGAGTCGGCCGCGACTCCGCGCTCGTCGCGGTAGCCGTCGTACTGGCCGCGCACGACCTGGGCGGGGTCGATGGGACGCAGGGTCTGAAAGACCTTGTGCACTTCGTCGCGCAACGGTCCGGCGTCCAGGCTGGTGGGCTGTTCCATGGCGAGAAAGCCCAGCACCTGGAAGAGGTGGGTCACGACCATGTCGCGAAAGGCCCCGGTCTCTTCGTAGAAGGCTCCTCGATTCTCGATGGAAAGGGTCTCGGGCACGTCAATCTGCACGAAGTTGACGTGGTCGCGGTTCCAGAGCGGCTCGAACATCCGGTTGGCGAAGCGCAGGGCCAGGATGTTGTCGATTGACTCCTTGCCGAGGAAGTGATCGATACGGTAGATCTGGGTCTCGTCGAAGTTGGCCTTGAGCACATTGTTCAGGTGCACCGCCGACGCGAGGTCCATCCCGAAGGGCTTCTCACAGATCACCCGGGAGTTCTCTCCCAGCCCGGACTTTCCCAGCGTCTCGACCACGGGCAGCACCGCGTCGGGGGGAATCGCGAGGTGGAAGAGCCGTCGCGCGCCGCCGATCTCGGTCTCGGCCCGGCTGACCGCGAGGTGGAGCGCACTGAAGTCGTCGGGTTCAGCGGCGATGAAGGAGAGCGACTCCTCGAACCGATCCCAGATCTCACCCTGGGGAAGATTCGAACCGAACTGCCGGATGGCGTCGCAGGCGTACACGCGGAACTCGTCGGTGCCCATGGCGAAGGCCGAGGGAGCAGACCCGATGATCCGGTAGCGCTCGGGCAACAGGCCGGCCGACGCTAGATGGAACAGACCGGGGATGATCTTGCGCTTGGCGAGGTCGCCGGTCGCGCCAAAGAGCACGATGACGTGGTTGTCGGGGACTTGGGGCTTCTCGGGAAGTGATTCTGCGCTCATGGCGTACCTCCAATGATCATTTGGCGAACGGCGGTGCCAGTGCCCACGAGAATCTCGCTCACCAGCTCGGGCGCGAAGAGCCCGTGAGCGACAACCCCCGGGATGGCCGAGAGCCATCGAGCGAGTTCGCACGGTTCAGCGATGCTGCCGTGGTAGTCGGCGATGACGCCGCCGTCCGGACTGGCCGGTGAGTCACGCACGTCGCACGCTCCGAGCCGACGCAGCGTCGCCGCCAGCCCGAATGGCGACAGTTCGAGGGGTACCGGGGCGTGGAGGACGTCGACGACCTTGGTGGCGTCGGCAATCACCACGAAGCGATCGGCCGCGGCGGCGACGATCTTCTCGCGGGTCAGCGCGCCGCCGCCGCCCTTGACCAACCATCCGTCGGACGCGATCTGATCGGCGCCGTCGATGGCGAGGTCGAGCCGCTCGAAGTCGTCAAATGGTTGAACGTTCAGCCCGAGCTTCCGAGCGGCAACCTCCGTGCGCGGCGAAGACGCGACGAAGACGGCCCTCGGCGCACGACGGGCGATCGCCTCGAGCAAGAAGGCGACCGTCGTGCCGGTGCCCAGTCCCACGAGCATCCCGTCCTCCACCAGTTCGCTGGCGGCTTCAGCGGCGAGACGCTTCTCTTCTTGGACGTCCACGCTCACCTCGCCGATCGGTCGGCCATGATGAGCGACTGTGCGGCCTCGACCCGGCCAGCCGGGATCGACTCGTCACCCGAGAGGAGCATCGAGAGTGCGTCGCGCTTATCGGCTCCGGTGACCAGCCAGAGGAGCTGGTCCGCCCGGGCGAGGGCGCGGTAGGTGAGGGTCATTCGCCGGTGGCCCTGGTACTCACCGGTGGTCGACACCAGCCGGTCGCCCACCTCGAGCACCGGATCTCCGGGAACGAGCGAAGCGGTATGACCGTCCGGTCCCAGCCCCAGGTGCACGAGGTCCAGGCGCTGGGGCAGGCGGTCAGCGTAACGTTCGGCCGCGGCGTCGAGATCGTCATCGTTGACGGGCATTGGTTCGATCAGGGCCGCCACGCCCGCGAGGGTGTCGACGAGTTCCGTGAGGTTGCGCACGGGATCGCCCGGCGGGGCGACGCGCTCATCCACCTGAAAGATCACGGTCTGTCCCCACGGTACGTCTCGCTCGAGCAGCTCTGCGAACATCCGCCGCGGGGTGCGCCCCCCGCTCACCGCGAACCTGAAGATGCCATTGGCCGCCACGGCGCGGCGTGCGTGCTGGGCGACGAAGTCCGCCGCCGCCGTGGCGAGGACGTCGACGTCAGCGAACACGCGCGTGTCGTGATGCACCTTAGGAGCTCTTCTCGACATGCCCGCCGAACTCCGAACGCATCGCCGAGAGCACTCTGGCGCTGAACTCGCCCTGTCCGCGCGACTCGAAGCGCTCGAAGAGCGCCGCGCTGATCACCGGCGCGGGCACTGACTCGTTGATCGCCGCCTCGACGGTCCATCGTCCCTCGCCCGAATCCGAGACGCGGCCCTCGAACTCCGAGAGCTCAGGCGAACGCGCCAGCGCATCGGCGGTCAGGTCGACCAGCCACGAGCCGACGACCGATCCGTGACGCCACACCTCGGCCACTTCGGCGACGTCGATGTCGAAGGAGTAGAACTCGGGGTTGCGCAGAGGAGTGGTCTCGGCGTCGGATTCGACCTTCTGGCGTCCGACGTTCGCGTGCTTGATGATGCTCAATCCCTCGGCGATCGCCGCCATCATGCCGTACTCCACACCGTTGTGCACCATCTTCACGAAGTGCCCCGCCCCGTTGGGCCCGCAGTGCAGATACCCATCGGGCGCCGTCCCGTCGCTGCGGGTACGCCCCGGCGTCGGTTGACGACGGTCGGGGCCGGGTGCGATCGAGCGGAAGATGGGCTCGAGCCGTGCGACGACGTCGTCCTCTCCCCCGATCATGAGGCTGTAACCACGTTCGAGGCCCCACACCCCGCCACTCGTCCCGCAGTCGACGTAGTGGATGGCGCCCTTGGCGAGTTGGGCGGCGCGCACGATGTCGTCCTGGTAGTAGGAATTGCCTCCGTCGATGATGACATCGTCACTCGAGAGAAGTCCCGCCAGTTCATCGAGCGCCCCCTGAGTGATTGCCGCGGGCAGCATCAGCCAGATGGCCCGTGGGCCGTCGAGCTTCACCACGAGGTCCTCGAGCGACGTCGCGGCAACGATGCCGTCGGACGCGATCGCGCGCACGGCGTCGGCGTTAACGTCATAGACAACGCAGTGGTGCCCGTCGCGCACGAGGCGGTGCACGAGATTCGCCCCCATGCGGCCCAGCCCGACCATTCCCAGCTGCATCGGTCGTTCGGTGGTCATACGTCCTCTTTCCTCTTGAGTAGTCGGTACTGCTCGATGAGCGCATTGGTCGAGGAGTCGTGGTTGAGTTCCGGCTCGTCGAGCGAGACGAGTTCGGGGACGATCTGCACGGCTAGGACCTTGCCCAGCTCCACACCCCACTGATCGAAGGAGTCAACGCCCCAGATGGTCCCCTGGGTGAAGACAGAGTGCTCGTAGAGGGCGATAATCGAACCGAGCAGTCGTGGGGTCAGCACCTCGCCCAGCAGCACATTCGTCGGCCGGTTACCCTCCATGACGCGGTGTGGGACTTCGTGCTCGGGCGCGCCTTCGCTGCGCACCTCATCCTCGGTCTTGCCGAACGCGAGCGCCTGGGCTTGGGCGAAGACGTTCGAGGTCAGGATGTCATGGTGCTCACCCAGGGGATTGAGGCTCTTGGCGAAGCCGATCAGGTCGATCGGGACCACGGTGGTGCCCTGGTGGATGAGTTGGTAGAAACTGTGCTGACCGTTGGTCCCGGGTTCACCCCAGTAGATGGGGCCAGTCTGACGGGTGACCACCGTGCCGTCGAGCGAGACGTGCTTGCCGTTGGACTCCATGGCGAGCTGCTGGAGATACGCGGGCAGGCGCTTGAGGTACTGGTCGTATGGCATCACTCCCACGGTCTGACAACCGAGGAAGTCGCGGTTCCACACCGCGAGCATGCCCATCAACACCGGGAGATTCGTCTCGAACGGAGCGGTACGGAAGTGCTCGTCCATGGCGTGAAAGCCGGCGAGGAGCTCGGTGAACCTCTCGGGTCCGACGGCGATC
>Ga0307377_10003365_pt1 | contig 18107 bp, 14 predicted proteins | sample TR3MG_FD_202535 | JGI IMG/M metagenome (GOLD analysis project Ga0307377, IMG submission 202535) | Soil microbial communities from Risofladan, Vaasa, Finland - TR-3 | ecosystem: Environmental > Terrestrial > Soil > Coastal area > Acid sulfate soil | place: Finland: Risofladan, Vaasa | collected... | reverse complement strand
ATGTCATAGGTATCCGCTTCAACAACGGCATCTCCGTACATAAATGGCATATTTTTATTAGCTTCCGCTATTATTGCTACTTTTTTCCCTTTGGACCGTTGTTCTTTAAGTGCCTGTACAGCTTCAATACAGACATCTGTATTGCTACTCATAGAATACATTGTTTTGCCGTTGGTTCCTTGGTAGCCCACAAGTTGGCCGAAGACGTTAGTTCCTAAGGCCATAGCATCGCGCATAGCATGTGTGTAGTTTGAGGCTAAATGGTTCTGCTGGGCTTCAGGACTATTCAGGTATCCGCCAGCTTTACAGAAAAATTCTAAGATTTCAACATTTTTTGGGAGTTTTCCAGCTCTGAAATCGAGCATGATATCGAATTCCGGAACACCAGCAAATACTCTGTCCGAAATGGGTTGCAAAAATCTTTTTTCAAGTTCAGTGTGGCCTTTCGGTTTCTCAAGAACGAGAGCTGTAATTATTTTAAGCTTAATTTTAGGATCCTCTTTAGCCCGCCTGTAAAGTTCATTGCTAAAGAGAACTGGTTTTCCAAGGGCAAGAGTCATAGCAAGAGTAATATCCTTCCCTACATAATTGATAACGTCATTAACACACTTTACTACGTCGTCATAGACAATTCCCGATTTTTCATTCATAATTAGTCGCCTACCATTTCATAAAAATTTTAGTATGAGTAAGTCCAGCAGCCTGTTCTTCATACCAATAATTAACAAAATTAATGAATAAGCATTCATTAATTGAATTTTATCATATTTTAAGAAATAATATAATGGAAATAATCAAAATAAATCAATTGATTTAGATTATTTTTATTTATCAAAATATATTTCAAGTTCTTCTCAATAAAACTATATATTCAGTTTGTAATAAAAAAGGAGATTTTTAGTAAGTCGCGAATTGATACTTATTGATCAGTTTTAGGGACTTGAACTATTAAAATGAAGTTTAAGGAGGAGACTAAAATGGCATACGGAGAAGATTCCCCATCTAAGCGTAGAGTAGTTACGATTCCGTATCTCCAAGAGAAGAAGGCGAATGGTGTACCGATCACAATGTTGACAGCCTACGATTATCCAATGGCTATGATCGAAGACAACTTAGGAATTGACATTATTCTCTGCGGAGATTCACTTGGAATGACGGTTTACGGATATAAAGGGACAGTCCCTGTAACAATGGACCAGATGATCGCACATTCAGGTGCAGTGAAGCGAGGTGCCCCACATAGTTTTGTAATAGGAGATATGCCTTTCATGTCCTACCAGGTATCGGTTGAAAGAGCTCTGATTAATGCAGGAAGACTAATGAAAGAGAGTGGAGTAGACGCGGTTAAGCTCGAAGGTGGGACTGAAATGGTTGATCAAATTCGGGCTCTATCTCGTGCGGGAATTCCAGTCATGGGGCACATCGGCCTAACCCCTCAGTCAGTGTCTGCCCTAGGCGGGTTTAAGGCTCAAGGAAGAGATGTAGAAGGGGCATTAAAAGTGATTTCTGATGCAACGGCCCTGGAGGAAGCGGGAGCCTTTGCGATTTTGTTAGAAGCCATACCGCAAGAGCTTGGTAAGATCATAACCGAGCGGACGAAGCTCCCCGTCATTGGTATTGGAGCTGGGGTCTATACGGATGGACAGGTGCTCGTTGTTCACGATGCTCTGGGCTTCTTTGATGGGCATGTGGCAAAATTCGTTAAACAATACTCTAATTTGAACCAAGTCATTAATGATGCCTTAAAGAACTATATTATAGATGTTACCCAGCGAACCTATCCGGCACCCGAACATTGCTATGGCATGGATTTGGATATTCTCGAAGAAATTAAAAATAAGCTTTGACATCATGATATTCAAGCCAACCAACATGCTACTTTGTAATTACGAGAAAGAGTTAAGGCAAAACTCAAGAGCAGGTACACTAGAAAGTGTACCTGCTCTTTTGCGATTTAGAATGACAGTACCTATTGATGTACCGAAGACGTTATCTTTGGAAAGTAAGACATGGTTACAGTCGGTTACCTTAAGCCTGGTTTACCGTTCCTTCGGCGATTACATGCTTACGAGTTGTACTTGTGAGGTAATACGTGGACGCTCCAGACTGATTTCCTTTATTAGGGCCCCTTCTCAGAGTTTTATCTTCATTCTGACAACGAAAAACATCAAATGGAAACAGTTACAGGCCTTATCAGCAGGATTCCAAGCCTTCAAATTGCATATTATAGTAATGAGCATATATTCCGTCGTTTTCAATCAGCTGTTTATGACTGCCTCTTTCCTGGATGCCTACATCGGTAACCACGACTATTTCGTCCGAATTTTTTATCGTGCTCAATCTATGGGCAATCACGATGGTGGTTCTGTTTTTGGAGAGTTTTTCCAGTGATTTTTGGATGTATAGCTCACTTTCATTATCTAAAGCTGAGGTAGCCTCGTCCAAGATTAAGATCGGAGGATTCTTTAAAAACACTCGGGCGATCGATAGGCGTTGCTTTTGACCGCCTGAGAGCCTGACTCCACGTTCCCCTACATAGGTATCGTAACCCTCGTCAAGAGACAAGATAAACTCATGAATATTGGCATTTTGAGCAGCCTCTATGATTTCGGCATCCGTAGCGTCTGCCTTACCGTACGCTATATTTTTTTTGATTGAACCGTCAAACAAATATACATCCTGTTGCACAATCCCGATCGTGTTTCGTAAAGACTCCAGCGTAATATTCCGTATATCCAAGCCATCGATGGTTACCGATCCACTGGTTACGTCATAAAATCTCGGCAGGAGAGAACATAAGGTTGTTTTTCCCCCGCCGGACGGCCCGACCAAGGCAATAGTTTTACCCGCTCTGATCGTTAGGCTTACATTATCTAAAACACTGTAATCATCGTTATAGCGAAACGATACATTTTTATATTCAATCTCCCCTACAACATCAGTGAGGGGTTTGGCCCCTGCTTTGTCCACGATATCCGGCTGAGTATCTACTACTTCCATAAATCGTTTAAATCCAGCGTACCCTTTTTGAAACTGCTCTGTAAAGTTAATCAATACATCAATCGGATTGATAAAGATGTTAATGTATAGGACATAGATAGCCAGATCGGTAATTTTTAGCGAGCCCTCCGCGATAAATACCCCTCCGGAAACAATGACCACAACATAGAGCAGGCCTTCAAAAAACGAATTCCAAGCGTGAAAATTCCCCATGGTTTTGTAAGTTTCGATTTTGGATAATAAGAACGCGTGATTACTTTTACTGAATTTATTGCTTTCCACGTCTTCATTAGCAAAGGATTTGACCACTCTAATTCCAGAGAGACTATCTTGCACGCTGGAATTCACAGCGGCAATTTTTACTCTGTTATCGGTAAAGATGGGTGCCATTTTAACATTTTTATAAACGGTGAAGAGCACCATGATGATTGTAACTAACAACAAAATTGCGGTCATTTTGACATTGATCATCATTAAGATAATAAAGGAACCAACGATTTTCAGAGCGGAGATAAAGAGATTTTCTGGGCCGTGGTGAGCAAGCTCTGCTATATCAAACAAGTCAACGACCAGTTTGGACATCATTTCCCCAGTGTTGTTTTTATCATAATACGAAAAGGATAACCTCTGAAAATGATTGAACAGATCTTTCCTCATATCGGTTTCCATTCTAGCGCCCATGATGTGTCCCCATGAAATAATGAAATACTGGCAGAAGTACTTTATGACGTACATGGCCAACAAGGCTATGCCAACAAAAACTAAAGCATGCAGAATCGTGGCCTTATCTCGGGTAAACAGGTTCCTGGCAAGATAATTAAGGATTTGAGGAAAGGCCAGATCAATGATGGAAACGATAACGGCACAAAACATGTCTGTGTAAAAAAGGAATTTGTGGGGTTTATAATACTTAATAAATTTCTTGAGAATATTCATGAATTGGATACCACTCGCCTTCTATGTTCATTACTTTGATAAGAACTAATTTAAGGATGAAAGCCCGAACGCATTCGGACTTTCTTCCTATCTATATAACCCATCATTCATCTCCCCAGGCAGGCTACTGTGTGGAAAGTGGGAAACGGAAGGCCCTTCTCAGAGTTTCATCTTTATTGTAACAACAGAAGAGTAGGTTGTCATCACCTCGGAACGGAAATTCGTTGGAATTTATTGATCATTAGGGGAACGACAGCGTAGACTAAAGCAATAACTTGTTTCCTGGATCCCTATATACATAATTAGCATACAATGACATATAAAACATATCAATGTATTACATTGTACTACAAAGGTTATTATTATCTTATAATGAGCTTGGAAATTTTATAATGTACTGATATGGTGCGAGCTGCGAAGCAGCACGCAAATGCGTGATGTTTCCTCTTGGAAATGGAAGTAATTCTATTTCCATTAGTAAGTTATTAACATATAGTAGGGAAATCCTATCAGGTAATACCTAACCAGTAGCCTGTACCTAGTCCTTGGAGTCGAAATGGCAACATTAGGTTTAAGCGTAGGGCGGGGAGCAAACGAGCCGAAACGAAAGTGAAGCTATTGAGCCACGAAATTATTATCTAAACGAAGAGGTCGATACTGTCATATCGGTAGCAGGCAAAATCGTGCAAATCGTAATGGTGAGAGATGCATGACTCTTCCGGGGTCTGAGGGCTTGGCGAGTTTGATGATAAATATGCTAATAAAACAGCTGAGGTCCTATAATGTCTGAGAATCAGTATGCGAAGTCAAGCAAGGGAACGAGCAAGATGAGCAAATGCATTATAGGAAATCCGACTAACCCATAGTAGCGTAGCCATTAGGGATATCATGCTATGAGGATAAATTAATTGAAAAGATCATAGCACAAATATTAACGATGGTATATGAGCCTAAGTTCTACAATGAATCCTTTGGATTCAGACCCAACAGGAGCTGCCACCAAGCGGTTAGAGAGATCATAGAAGATGTGCAATACCACAAGGTTAATTACATTGTGGAAGCAGATATTCGTGTTATCACCAGTTTATGATTACCACGAGTTTATGAATTGAAATACTATCGTTGATTCTTAAAAGCCTGTTTATATCAGCATATAAGCGTAAATTCAATCTTGAAAAAGGTGCCATGTTTAAAAATCAATGCGGAGATAGGATATCGGATTCCGGGATTGACTATATCCTGAAAAAGTATGCAAAAGCTGCATCGGAAAAAGAAACCTCACTTTGCAGTAAAACAGTATCTCCTCATGTCTTCAGAAGATCCAAAGCTACCCATATGCTTTTAAATGGCGCCAGCCTTCCTGTCATCCAGAGGTTTCTGGGACATGAATCCATTCAAACGACGGAAGCTTATCTTGATATTGGTTCAGAAGCAATGAGTAAGGCCGTGGAAGAAGCTGGAAAGCTGATCTTCAAGGATACCCTGAAGAAGAATGTGTATCATCATGGAAAGATCCTGATATTCTGAAACGTCTCAAAGGTCTGGCTAAATAAATAGGAAATGATTATCCCCAGTTGAAAACCCCCCATTTTTTCATATAACTAATTGATTTTATGGGATTTTTGCTATTTGACTTTTCAAATGCGGGTCTGACTGGGGGTAATCATAAACTGGTGATAACTAAAATTACCACCAGCTGGTGGTAATTAAAGGATTATTTGATAATGTAGACCATGAATGGCTAATAAAATTCTTGGAGCATGATATAGCGGATAAGAAATTTATAGAAATAATCAAGAAGTTTCTTAAAGTTGGAATCATGGAAGATGGCAACTATCTGGAAAGTGAACGAGGCACTCCGCAGGGAAATGGAGCATCGCCAGTACTTGCAAACATATATCTGCATTATGTATTGGGCATGTGGTTTGACGTTAAAGTGAAGCGACAGAGTCAAGGCGAAGCGTATTTAATCAGGTACTGCGATGACTTTGTAAGTTGTTTTCAAAACAAATGGGAAGCAGAAGAGTTTTATCAAAGGCTAATCGAGAGATTTAAGAAATTTGGTCTAGAATTAGCCCTAGAGAAAACCAAGATATTGGAATTCGGGAGATTTGCCAAGCAGAATAGAGCAAAGCGAGGATTAGGGAAACCCGAAACTTTTGACTTTCTAGAATTTACATTTTACTGTAGCGAAGATGGTAAGAAAGAATTCTTTCGTTGTAAGGTCAAGACAAGTAAGAAGAAATTTCGAAGCAAAGTCAAGACAATGAAAGAATGAATTAGGGATAATCGAGTAATGCCTGCAGGTGAACTGATTAAGAAGATTAATCAGAAAATTAGGGGACACTATCAGTATTATGGGGTAACTGATAATACAAGAGGTGTGAAAAGTTATTAAAATGTAGATGATTAAATATGATGTGAAGAGCCGTATGCCTTAATAGGGCACGTACGGTTCCGTCGAGGAGCATGGGCGGCAACGCCCGTGTTTACTCAAGATTTGATATAACTAGCTTTAGCTTGAAATGTCAAAGACTCAATGTTATTATAAACTGATTAGACTCACTAGGAGATGGACTTATGGAAAACGAATTACTCACAGTTGAAGAAGTTGCAGATTATTTACGTACAACCTCCACCACTATCTATCGATGGTTAAGATCTGGTAAGTTGCCTGGCGTCAAGTTCGGTAAAGAGTGGCGCATTCGAAGGGAAGTTCTTGAATCCAAGCTCATTGAATCAAAGCCCAACATAATGAGGCAAAGTTTATTGGATAAAATTGAGTTAAAGAGTAACCATATGATGGCAATTACCTCTAATCAGGATGACCTTTACAACCTTGAAGCAGAATTTTTTAAAAGAGGACTTGCTTTGAACCAAAGACTGTTTAAAGGGTGCTGGTGGCAAAACCCTGACGATGTGCGGCAGGAACTTTCGACGCGAGGTTTGCTAGTTGATGAGTTGGAAGAAAAAAAATTGTTGGCCATCGTCGATTTAGCCAAGATGTATAAGACTATGGGTGTACAGGGCCCTGTTAAAGCATGGACTGATGAGGCAAACATTACCAGAGAACTTGGTCACATGTTTATGTGGGGGTCAGGCTCTCCTGATCTCGGGTGTTGTGGGGGAATTTCTAATCTTATCCATTTCGAAAACCTATTGGATGATACTTTAGCCAAGCATAATGTTGTGGGACTTTGCCCATATTTATATAATGACTCCAGCAAAGATAGCTTGAATGAATTCATTGAATTGATGAATTGTCACCAAAACGTTGTATTTTACACCAACGAATCCTCTATTTACTTAAAGAATAGTATTTCCTAGATTCCGTAGGTAAAACATGCGCTAAAGTATCTCTGCTTAGCATAATGGAGCTATGCCTCTTCTAGCAGACCAACTTAGCATCAAACAATAAAAGGGCTGATCTGATAATTGTCGGGTCAGCTCTTTTATTGTGCTCTAAGAATTATACATTACAATAAATAAAGAACATTACAGTAAAATTTTATATAATATTATATTATATAGTACAATAATATACATTGACATACAATAAGGCTCATTGTATTATTTAGTTATTGTTAGACAATTCTAAAAAAGGAGGAATTGAGGGTGGGAGATTATCATGTACTTAAAATTGGTGACGCCACTATAGGGGGAACATTGGGGTCAACGACAGGCTTAGTGGTGGGAAGTATTTTCTATGACAAGCACACTATTGTCAGTGATCCCTTTGCTGGAGAATTTAACGAGGCTCGCGCCGCTATAATGGTGGATCTCGTTAACAAGCTTAGTAAACGGTACGGTGTGCAGATGGCCTTTGATGTTATTGCCGCTTCACCAGAAGCCATGGAGCGGTTTTTGGAGTTTGTTAGTGCACGAACAAGCCTGCCCTTGTTGATAAATGCAACTGAGGCTGAGACGCGTATGGCCGGCCTTAAAGCGGCTGATAAACTTGGCATTTTGGATCGCGCTGTCTATGCATCGTTGAATGAGGACTCTGAAGACGAAGAATTGGAGTTACTTGGCCGATATCGCCCAGCAGCTGTTATGATTCTAGCCAGTGATATAAGTAATCCCACGCCCGAGGGAAGCTGCGAAATGATAGAAAATTATTTTCAGCCCATGTTAAAAGAAATTGGTGTAGCAACCCCAATTGTTGATGTGGGGACGATGGATCCGCCCTCCATAGGATTAAACATCCACCAAATTCAGGCGGTTCGGGAACGTTTTGGCTATCCGGCAGGTTGTGCTTTTTCTAACTGCTTTTCACAATGGACCAGCGTAAATCGGTTTGGCCGGGAATGGGTTAATTTGTCATTGGGCGCTGCACTTGTGGCCATTCGTGCTGCAGGTGGAGATTATCTGCATTATGGAATCATTGAGAAGGCTGCTATGGCAGCCCATGTTGCAGCAACAGCGGAGGTGTTTTATGGTTTTGCGGCCCAGGAGTTGGACGGTCATAAATTGCCGGAAGGACATGCTCTTTGGCAGATGTTCAAATTGCCAGAGGAGACAGAGTGATGTCGGCCCAGTCACGGTTAGAAGAAATGCTCTCCGGCAAGAAAAAGGGCGTACCGCTGATTGACATAGGTACAACATCTCTCACCGGCATAAGGGCCGGAGTAGTTCCCAAATTACAAAAAAACAACTTGTTAGCGCATCCTATTTTCAAAACAATACCCTTAGAGCCAATGGATTGCATACATTTGGGATCTGACTTCATTCGTACTGGGTTGTTATATGATCCCCAGGTGATAGAGGATGAACGTTTTATTGATGTTTTTGGCGTAGAATGGCTGAGGTACGAAGGAGATTTAGCGCCGTTCAGGCATCCGTTGGAAACTGCGGGGCTTAAGGATATTACAAACCACCCTAAGCCACAATGGCTACAGCCGGTACAGCAAGTTGAACCAGAAATGGCTCGCAATAGTCTAGTAATCGCTGATGCGCCTTGTCCCGGTCTTTTGGATATGTGCTTAATGTTGCGTAGTAATTGGAGATTTATGGACGATTTAATTGAAAAGCAGCTCGTTATCTCTGCTTTGCTTGAGTGGTCATTGGAAACGATTATAAGCGCCTATGAACATTTGCTAGTATCACTTGATAAGCAACCAGATGTTATTATCTATAACGATGATTTAGGTTTTCAAAATGGTATGTTTCTTTCTCCTTTGGAGTTTCGAATATATGTGCGTCCCTATTTACGTACTTTACTGACACACCTCCGAACCTTAACTCCTGCCGTCATTTGCTTTCACAGTTGTGGGGCTATTGGCCCAATTATTTCGGATATTGCTGATTTAAACATTGAGATAGTAAACCTGGATACCTATGCCAAAGGGATGGATGTTATGCGACTGCGCCAGGAATTGCCTAGCTCTGTTGTACTGCATGGGTCAAATGATCTATGTGCGTTGGGTATAGCCGTAGCAAAGCAGGATAAGGCCCGCATTGCATTATTAATTACTGAATTGGCGCAAAGTGCGCCTGTAATTGCAGGACCGATGGATAGTATGTCTTCGGCTGACGAAGTGCTTGCAGCTTTTCGTGGGGCTTCATTTATTCGAAATATTTCTGAGGACGATTTCGAAAAACTGCGCCGCCTCGGCCCGGTTCGAAGCATTATTGAAAGGGCGCTTGAGAAAACCTTGTCGATGGAGTTGCTGGCTATTTAACCTTAAGCGCCTTAATATTCTGCGCACCCTGACTTAACAATCTAATTTGGCAATAAGGAGGCGAAGAACTAGCATGAGGAAATAAATCCCAAGTTGAACTGCAGGGGAAAAATTATTAAGGAGTGAATGAAATGAGCACATCAAAGATGACCAGCAGGGAAAGAGTGTTTGCGGCAGTTACTATGTCGGAGTTACCAGATCAGTTACCCGTATGTCCTTTGTTGATGACGCGGGGGATTCGCGAGGGGGGCGTCAGGGTCGATGAGGTTTTATTTAATGGAGAGGCCATGGCTAAAGCTAAAATAAAAGCGCATCAAAAATTCGGCGGGGATGTGGTGATTGCCGGTACCGACCTGTTTACCCCGGTAGAAAATATGGGCGCGGTATTAGACTATCTGCCCTATGCGCAACCCTCTCTGGTTGAACACCCCGCACCGACAAAAGAAGCTTTTTACCGTCTAAGAGAAAATTATTTACTGAAGGGTTTTAATCCGGAAAAGGGCCGTTTGCGGGCAATCCAAGAAGAGATAAGAACCTTTGTTAAGGAAGGTTGGAAAGATACCCACGCGCTTGCTACTCCAGTTGGCGGTCCTATTACCACGGCTCAGCTGGTAACCGGCACTGATAATTTTTTCAACTATTTGGTCGAGGATCCAGATTACGCTAAGGAGGTCATAGAGCTAAGTCTTGACGTTGTCAAAAATATCAGTCGAATGATGTTCGAAGCCGGCATTGATGTTGTCAATATTCTGGATCCATTTTGCTCCAGCGATATTTTACCGCCGGAAATGTACCGTGAATTCGGCTTGCCTTATCAAAAAAGGTTGTTCGCTTACATGAAGGAAATTGGTGGCATTGGGTTTACGCATACCTGCACATTCACTCAACCCATCTGGCAAGACATTGCTACCAACGGCTCCATTAATTTTAACGGGGATATGTACCCTGAGGCAAGTCTTACGAAACGTGCTATCGGTGACAAAGTATCTCTGATGGGAACCCTTAGTCCGTATTCGACTCTTACCCATGGCACCCCTGAAGATGTTGCCCAAGAGGTTAGGAAGCTTGCTGCAGAGGTTGGGTACAATGGTGGGTTTATTTGCATGCCTGGTTGTGATATTGACTGGACCGTGCCTGAAGAAAATATGCGGGCCTTAATTGATACCTGTGCGTCAATTAAGTATCCGATGGACATTGAGGCTCTCGGCGACCTCAGCGATGTCTATCTGGCCGGCCATCCTAAACACCCGGGCATGCGCAAAATCTCTACCGATAACGATCAACTTGTCAGAATGGGGATTAAAAAGAGTCAGGTGATGAAAACGCCTGAGGAAGAGGTTTATGCCAACCTAGCCTCTGCGATTGTGGAATATGATGGTGATAAGGTCGTAAAGTGGACCAAAAAGGGTTTAGAGATGGGTTTAACTCCTCAGCAATTAATATTTGACGGTCTGTCCCTCGGAATGAAAATAATCGGTGACATGTATGAGCGCAATGAACGCTTCATCACCGATATGCTCAAGGCCGCTAAGACCATGGATAAGGCCATGCCTATTCTTGTCCCCTTGTTGGATGCTGGGAAGTTAAAAGACAGAAAAAAAGAAACCGTTGTCATGGGCCTGGTCCGTGGCAATACCCAAGACATCGGTAAAAATCTCGTGGTTCTTATGCTGAAAGCGAACAACTTTAATGTGATTGATCTCGGCAAGAACGTGAAACCTGAACAGTTTATCGAAGCGGCGGAAGCAAATGATGCTGTAGCCATAGGCATGTCGGTTATGACCAATTCATCCGTCACTTATGCAGAAAAGACTGTTAAAATGCTTAGAGAGCAAGGCAAAGGTGATAAATACTTAGTAATGGCTGGTGGTGCTGCAATGAATGAGCAGATTGCCTCACAAATTGGCACGATCTATGGTTCTGATGCAAATGCTGCAGTTTCATTGGTTAGAGAGCACGTTGCAGCAACTGCTTAAATTAAATCATACGAGGTAGGAATTAATTATGGCGATATATGACTTTATTTGTACGGAATGTAGTGCAAGTCGCGAAGTGTTGGCGACTTATGAAACCAAAAATGGGTTAGAATTCTTGTGCGTCCACTGTGGAGGAGTGATGAAAGCATCGCCGGTAAACATGTTTGGCATCAATACCTCCAGACATGCGGAACAAACTAATAACCAGAAAAAAGTCAAGCCTTGCGGGCATACTCATCATTGCAATTGCGCTGCTGCTATAAAACAAACGCGGCCCAATCCTTTTCAAAAACTAATTGATGAAGCTCTTATGGGTTCTTCTTGATATATCAGAAAGTATAAGTAAAGGAGTACTTGTGGGTACCCCTTTACTTATAGATTGTGTATTCCACCTGTTCCATCGGAGAGACAGAGGAGTGGAGGTGAATATACATGAAGCTGTTCATAGAAGTCCGGGACTCAACCGAAGGAGCAAAGGAAGTTAAATATTCCACGGATTATGAATGGTGTTAATAGAGTAAAAAGGGCGACATGTAAACAACCAAGGCTGGAAGCATAATCTTTATCTAGCCTTGGTTGTTTTTATACTAAAGTATTAACCGTTGACCTGCTTTAAAAGCTTTGCCATGTTTTTCCCAAGGAGTTGGAAGGTAAGGATACCTTCAGCGTCATTTTGGACATCCCCTGGAGCAGCGGATAAAGTCATATTCCAATAATTTGAACTGCAAATGATCATTTCGGCTATGCCAAAGAAGAAGTTGATGGCCGAGTATGTAAAGGTTGACCCGGCTCTCCGGGCGGAAACGACCGAAGCTGCTACTTTTCCCTTCAGCATGACTCCTCCGTTAGACTTCGCTACATAACCGCAACGGTCGATAAGGGCCTTCACTTCCGTGCTTACATTACTGAAGTAGGTGGGTGAACCGATAATGATTCCATCTGCCTCTTCCATTTTCTGAATGAAGGTATTCATCTCATCGTCCTTGCGCGCACACCTGTTATCTTTCGTTTCCCGACATTTTCCGCAGGCCAAGCAGCCAAAGACTTTACGCCCCCCCAATTGGACGATTTCCGTTTCAATTCCTTCCTTTTCTAATTCCGCCAATACAATTTTGAGGCTTTGTGCAGTATTGCCATTCACTCGCGGACTTCCATTAAAGGCTACAACTTTCATATTCGAATCACTCCTTATATTGTTAAGCTTAAGTAATCGTCTAATATAATAGTAAACAATATAATACTAATTAACAAGTATATACCTTGTCGTACTTTAGTATCTAATTGTATACCTTGACCTGAGAAGGAACTGAAAAATGTTTAATCATGTAATAGGAACACTCCAATTGGGTATTCTAATTATGTTTCCGACAAATAAAATGAATGAGGAGGACTGGCAAATGAGAAAGCTGGCTGCAAGTGTTTTGGCCTTGGCTTTGTTGGTTTTAAGCGCCGTACCTGCCTTCGGGGCTGTTGATCAAGGCAAATTAAAGGAGATCAAAGCTCTCACTCAGCAAATGAGCAGCATCAAAGCTCAGATTATTGATAAAGAAGTAGAGGCCGGAATACTTGATCAATCAAAAGCCAAAAAAATCAAGAATGCCATGCAAGAACGTCAACAAAGAATTGAACAAGATATCGACAAAGGCGAATTCCATGGTTTTGGGCACAAAAAAGGCTGCGGCCATAAACACTCTAATGATTCCACCTCTCCTCAAAAAACAGAGTAAACTCATTCACTGCTACGTCAATGTCGGATAACAAAGGTAAGGAACGAACCCTAAGGGAATTTAGGGTTCGTTCCTCTTATTTCGTAATTGGGCAACCGTCATGAAGCTCCATGGGGCAGTTGTACACCGCTGTAATGATTTGCCGGCCGGCCACTTCGTTTAATTTTACATCTAGGAAACTGGCGCCGGTCAACCAATCGGTATACTGGTCCAAGGTCCAGGTACCACCGTTGGCAGTATTGACCAACATATTCACTCCAAAAACAGCCGCAAAGGGATTAGTACCGCGTACCATATCGACAAGAGCGATGCGTCCACCGGGAACCAGTATCTGGCTCACCTTTCTGAACAATTCCCGATTTTCTATCTCACCAAAAATGTGACAGATGTTACCAAGATAAGCCAAGTCAAAGGGTCCGGGGGGTAATCCCAGGTTAAAGTCACCTGGGAACATAGCGATACCGGTTTTTTCTGCTTTCTCTCGCATTAATTGTACTACCGGAGGCAGATCCATTACTGTCACTTTGCCTCCTCGGGCAGTAAAGGCACTGCCGTAAATCAAAGGCCCACCACCGATATCCAGCACCCGTACCCCATTGACAGTGTCCGTTAGGAGAAAATCCGCGATGGACGGAGCACTCTTTTCCGCGCCATGACGCATGCCCTCCATAAAATAGCGGGTGTTTTCCGGGTCCTGGTCCCGGGATGCCGGTTGACCGCTGGCCAGAACTTCAGGCAATTGAACCCAAGAACGAATCATATTATAGCGATGCATAAAGGAAAACCCTACATAATTGGGTGCTGCCGGGTCATAGATCAATTTTCGCGTTTCTTCTGACAGAGTTACGGCATTCCCTTGCCTAGTAACGTAACCAAGATCGGCCAAAGCTTCTAGCACTATCCAAACAGCGCGGGGGTTCAGGGCTAATTCTTCGGCCAGACCGGTGCAAGTAGTGTTTTTGCGCAAAGCCTCGACCATTCCGGTCTTCACTGCCGCACCTAGGATTAAGAGTTCTTGGGGTAAAGCCATAATTTTATCATCCGGCATAACTTACCACCCCTTTCCATTTCCAACATTTTACCAATTTTTTTAGCTATTGTCTATTGCCCAACCTAATGTGGACTACCGACCAAAAACTTCCTATATTAATGCAGCAAGCAGGTCCCATTGACACTCGTAATAAACACGAATAGAATGAACTTACGTCTGGGGGAGGGTAGAGACCCCACTGAATCATCGAGCGAAGCGAGTTCGCTATAGTACGATAAGGAGTTACAATGGAAGGTAGTTTACAGGTAGGAAAGAAAGTAAGAAATTTATTTGATATTCTTTGAGAAGTCGCCAACATTATCGTAAAAAGAAGGGAATTGTTTTATTTGTACTACGACTTCTTAATTAACGTTATTGTGGTCTTATTTCTCTGCAGCGTTGTCATATGGCTAGACTTGTCTATCCATAGAAAATACTCTCATTACATATTGGGTGTCATGTTCGGTCTTATCACTATATTTGTAATGACCAGTAAAATCATCGTTGTCGAAGGCCGATTTTATGATTTCCGACATATCATCATGACTATGGCTGGTTTTATTGGTGGTCCAGTGACCGCTTTGATAGCTGCTATCATTAGCTCACTATATCGGTACAATGTGGGCGGAAGCGGTGCGATGAGAGGAATCACCGTCATTATCGTTTTTGGGTGTTTTGGAAGTATCTTGGGTAGACGTGTAAAGAGTAGCCAAATTGGAAAGAAACTATTGTTTTGGTTTATCATCGGCATCGTCATGGCCTTTGTTTTAATATTCATAATTGCAATTGCCCCCCCGTGGAAGAACGAATCAGGCGAGGTTCTTAGAATTGTTGCCGGCCCTTTTTTATTATTCACTCCATTGGCAACAACAATAATATTTAACTTCTATTACTGGGCCTATGAATTTTTGGGTAAAGCATCAATGCTAAATACCATCGTAAACTTCAGTCCCATAAACTTAATGATTTTTGATACCAAAGGGCCAATCCTGCTCAGCAACAATATGAAAAAGCAACGCCAATTTTCCCCATATATTGAAAACTCGACGCTATTAGTGAGCTCCGATAAAACATGGCTGAATACAACAAAACAACAACACAGAGAAATCGATACTGAAGACGGAAGGCACTTTGTCGCTGATTTATCTAACTTTCAGATGCCCAGTGGCGAATGCGCATGTGTAGCGATAGTAAATGATGTAACTGATCGAAAAAGGGAACAAGATGTGCTCAGAGGAGCGATGGAAAGATTTTCTAAGGCTTTTCAATTAGGCCCCCATATGATGACTATTATCAGGAAGTCTGACCATAGATATGTTGATGCAAACCGTCGTTTTCTTGAAGCAAGGGGTTTTGCTCGTGAAGATGTTATTGGTAAAACACCCACCGAAATTGGTGTGCCAGAAAGTGAATTTAAACAAATCATAGAGACTCTCGAGGCACAAGGATCAGTCCAAAACATTGAAGGTTCAATAATTGAGAAATATGGTTCAAAAGGTACTGTTGTTCTATCAGCTGAAAAGATACAAATCGACGGACAAGAATGCGTTTTGTTTGCGTATAATGACGTTACTGAAATGAAACGAATGCAAACGGAAAGGGTAGAACAACTTACCAAATACTTAACATTAGAGGCGGATCTTTCTCGGAGTAATCAACTCATAGCAGATATTATCAATAATATGCCAGACTGTTTCTATGTGTTAGATAATCAATGGCGTTTTACGTTTGTAAATAATAAAACAGAGGTGTTGTTGAATAAAACACGAGAAGAGCTTTTAGGTAAAGTTTTTTGGGAAACAATCCCCCAAACACGAGGAACCATACTTGAACTGAATTATCAAAAGGCGAGGAATGATTGCTTACCCATTACGTTTGAATATCTTAGTTTTTTATATAAAGACACATGGCATCAAGAAACTGTGTACCCCTCCCAGTTTGGCTTATCAGTTTATTATAGGGATATTACTGAACAAAAATTATCTCGTGAGAAATTAATTGAGTCTCAAAAACAGAAGGCTTCAATCCTCGAAAGTATGACAGAGAGTTTTTTTGCGATTGACAGGGATTGGCAATTCATTTACGTAAATCACGCAGCAGAAATAGCCTCTGGAAAATCACGGGATGAGCTGTTGGGCAAAAAAAGTACTGAGGTATTTAGATTTAATGATACCGCCTTACTACATTACCAGGAAGTAATGAACGAAAAGAGGTCGGTTACTTTTGAAATTATATCTGAAGCTTTAGGTAATAAATGGTTAGAGATCAGTGCCTACCCAACAGAAACTGGAATGACTTGTTTCTTTCGTGATATTACAAGTCGTAAGATATCAGAACAGGAATTTGCTAGACTAGATCGCCTCAGTCTTGTAGGGCAATTAGCCGCGGGAATTGGGCATGAATTAAGGAATCCCATGACCACGGTGCGTGGTTATCTCCAACTGTTGGGGGCAAAACCCGGGAATGCAGCTCAGAAGTCTACTTTCGACCTGATGATTTCTGAACTAGACCGGGCAAACTCAATAATTACGGAATTTCTCTCGCTGGCTCAACTAAAACAAACTGAACTGAAATCTCAAAACCTCAACGACATTCTAAACAATTTATATCCTCTATTGGAATCAGACACTTTTACCCAAAATAAACAAATTTCTTTCATTCCGGGGGAGATTCCTAACCTAAAACTAAATGCAAAAGAAATAATCCAACTGGTTCTTAATTTAACCCGCAATGGACTTGAAGCAATGTGGGAAAGAGGTTGTCTAACTGTTAAAAGTTATTTACAGGATGGTAAGGTAATACTTGCAATTGCGGATGAGGGATGTGGTATTCCACCAGAAAATATTAGTAAGGTAGGAACCCCCTTCTTTACTACTAAAGATAATGGGACTGGGCTGGGCCTGGCAACATGCTACAAAATTGCAGAATCTCATAACGCCAAGATCCAGATCGATTCTAGTACTAGAGGGACAACATTCTTAATTTTTTTCCCCATTCCTGATGAGGATGAGGATCAAAATGAAATGACCGCCTAATAACATAGAGGGCAATTTGATCGAGATATCGGTTGAAGTCTTCAAGATTGTTATGAATAATAGTATAGACCAACTCAGGAGAAATATCCTAATAGGCATGGACTAAACGGTTGCGAAATTTAGCGATCTCGATCATAGCAGGCACAAAGAGAGGTTCCTTGGAGGAACCTCTCTTTGTGCATATATTCGCTGTTCGCTGTTGCTCTTAATATGTTGTTCTTTGCTCTCTAATTATACCTGCGTGCTCCGAGATAACGGGAGGAGTAAAAGCTATCACTAAGGCTTGATACTTCAACACCACTATTGGGGTTGCTGGCCTGAACAAAACGTCCTCCCCCGATATAAATGCCCACATGAGATGCACCCCTACTATATGTAGTGAAAAATACTAAGTCACCTGGTCGAAGATCATTTTTGCTGACTGCGGCTCCCGAAGCGAACTGTGCATAAGATGTACGAGGAAGGGATATCCCAAAACTCGCGTAGACATACTTTGTAAATCCCGAACAGTCAAAGCCTCTACGGGTTGTTCCGCCAAAAACATAGGGCGTCCCTTGTAAGCTGAGTGCGCGATCTACGATGGAAGAAGAACCACTGCTTCCGCGAGAGACTGCAAAAGCTATATTGACAGGCCGACTACTGGGGCCTTTAGCTATTACTAGATTGACAGGAGTTTGAGTAATTTTTTCATCTAATACCCGCTTGGTAACGTCTATACCATT
>Ga0307377_10003360_pt1 | contig 18149 bp, 12 predicted proteins | sample TR3MG_FD_202535 | JGI IMG/M metagenome (GOLD analysis project Ga0307377, IMG submission 202535) | Soil microbial communities from Risofladan, Vaasa, Finland - TR-3 | ecosystem: Environmental > Terrestrial > Soil > Coastal area > Acid sulfate soil | place: Finland: Risofladan, Vaasa | collected... | reverse complement strand
GGCGGAGTTCAAGGGAGAGCTCGACGGTCTCAGGGCGCTTCTGGACGGCCTGCCAGCGGGATTTGCCGTCCAGCCGGCGGTGAAGGATCTGCTGGTCGTTATCGAGGCGTTGAGCAAGTGGAAACCGGCCGACAGGGGGCAGGCGGCGCACGCTGGGCCGGGTTCACCATCCCTGCCCGAAGCATTGCAGTGGCGGGCAATGCTCGCGGATGACGGCACGTCGTGCCGGTTTTCGTGGCCCGCCACGGGCGACCCGAAGCACGTTATCGAGTTCGTCCGCATCGAGCCGCGCACCGTTGGCGGTAAGCCTGTCTACCTGTGCACCACCGAGATGTCGGCGGGTGTGTTTGTTGATATCAATGAAGCCGACAAGTGGAGCAAGCCTGATGTGATTGCCCGCATGCAGCGGGGCGTGTGGCTGGGGCCGTGCGGATGGGTGTGGGATGCAGGCTCGGGGAGGATACGGCTGGATACCAACAAGCGCTGGATGGCGCCGGTGCCGGGGCTGAGCGAATGGAACGAGCCGGGTGCGAAGCCCTACTACAAGGATCATGCGAAGGTGAGGGAGCCGTCGGCGGGTATGCCCATGCAATACATTGCAGCCGGGAATGCCGGGGCGTTCGCCGCGTTGCTGGGATGCCGCCTGCCGACCGAGGACGAGTGGGCTGCAGCGGTTGCGTCGGACACGCAGGACCCGGCGAGGCTGTGCCTGCGGGGCACCGCGTGGATCGAGCAGCGCGACTACATCAGCTCGGTTATCCGGGAAGCGCGGCTGCGGCCGAATTACCCGAGTGAGAGTATTTTCTGGCCTACCGGCCCGGCCGTGAAAAAGGAGAAACCGGAGACCGCGCTGGCGGTGATGGTCGACACGCCGGGCATGCTGTGGTTCGTCGACGTCACAAGTGATACCGGCGGCCGGCTGCATCACATGATCGGCAACGTGGCCGAGTTCGTGTCGGGCGAGCCGGGCAAGTTCGGCGTGGTGGGCGGATCGTCGCTGTCATCGCCGATGGTGTGGAATGGCCGAGATATGCCGTTTACGCGGAAGTATGACTGCGACGCCAACCGAGCCTATTCGGACGTGGGATTCCGGCTGGCATATGAATCGCCCGATGTTCCGCTGCCTGATCTGCTGAAGCGGTTCCAGGCGAGTATGGTTTACGTAGGGCCGCAGGCTGCGAACAGCCCGTGATTTATCTGAAGGAATATATCAGTGGCAGCACAAGTGGATGACATTACGAGGCTGGGGGCCGCAACGGCAAATCGGCTGCGGCTGCTTCAAGCGGAATTCGCCGACGAGCCGGGAGATAGCAGGCGCGGGTATCTCGTGGAAGAGGTGAAGCGGGCACTCGACAAGATCGTGCCAGACAAGCGCCAGGCGTTTTTGAGGGAACTGAGCGGCCGTTTTCCCACGTGGTCGGCGGCACCTGCGCCCGGTGCGGCTGCGCCGCTACCGAAGGCCGGCGTGGATGAGAAGCTGCTGAAGGACCCGAACTACCTGGTCGGCCGATTGGTGGAGATCGCCCCGGCGCTGACGCAGCAGCAGCGGCAGGCGGCCGTGGAGCGCCTCGCGGCTGCGAAGCTCGTGAAGGTGGAGGCTCCTGCGTCGGCCCCGGCCTCCCAGCAGGGGCCGCCAGCGGGCATCCACGACGAGTTGAGCCGGAAGCTTGGCATCGCCCCCGGCAAGCAACTGGATGCCGAGCAAGCGCTCAAGCTGCTCGAGTTGCTGATCGGGTTCACAACGTCGCTTGACCAACTAGTGTGGAAGACGTGGCACCAGATTGCGCCGCATTCGCCGATCCGGGCGGGTTCGGCGCTCGGGCCGGCGATAAAGGGCTGCATGACGGGGCAGCAGAACGTGGCCGACGTTCGGGTGGCGGGGAGTGTCGAGAAGCTCCGCAAGGCGACCGCGGCGCTGCTTGCGGCGGTATCGCAGGCGGGGGTGTCGGCGCGGCTCCACATGGCCACGCTGGCTCCGTCGCGCATCCGCGATATGATCAACGCGAGCGGCGTGGGCATACTGGAGAGCCGCGACGTGAAATGCTGGAAGAAGTATGCCGAGTTGTTCGAGACGATGGAGACATCGATCGAGGCCGATGTGATCGGCGCCATAGCTGAATATGCTGGATCGCTGCTGAAGGGCCCGGAGGATACCGGGCGCTGATGCAGCGGGGAGAAGAATCATGGCAGTAACCGGTGAAGTGCACTGGCACGAAGGCCTATTCCTGCAGCCTCACCATCTGCAGGCGATGCAGCGGCAGATCATGAACCAGTTCGGAATCGAGCGCCGCCTCGCCTTGGCGTACCCGTACGGGCTGGTGGATGCGAGGCTGTCGGCCGACGAGCTTGAGAACAGGCGAGTCAGGTTCGAGCGGCTTACCGTGGTGATGCCCAGCGGGCTGTTGGTGAACGTGCCCGACAATGCGAGCCTGGCCGCGCTGGACATCAAGGAGGCATTCGAATCCAGCAGTGTGCCTATCCAGGTGAGCCTCGGGGTGCCCCTGTATTACTCGTTGCGGGCAAACGCGATCGAGCCGGGCAGCAAGAGCGATTGGCGCGACAAGCGGCTGTTCACCGTAGTGCCGGTGGAGCGGCCGGACGAGAACACCGGCGACCGGCCGCAGACGATTCTCGTGAGGCAGATCAACGCGCGGCTGCTGCTGGACAGCGACGACCGGTCGGAGATGGAGGTGCTGCCCGTGATGAAGATCGCGCGTGCTACTGGTGAGGAAGTGGGCCTGCCGCGGGCGGATCGATCGTACATCCCGCCGTGCATGGTGGTGGGCGGATCGCCGGTCCTGCTGGAAATGCTGCGCGACCTGGCCAACCAGGTGCAAGCCAGCCGCACGCAACTGGCGGCCCAGATCGCCCGCAGCGGGTTCAGCATCGAGACGATGCGGGGCGTGCAGTTCGAGCAGATCCTGCGCCTGAGGACGCTGAACTATTTCAGCTCCCGCCTGCTGAACATGGTGCAGGCGCCGGGCATCACGCCATTCGAGATGTACCTGGAGCTGCGGGCACTGCTGGGCGAGCTGGCGGCGCTGCACCCGGACCTGGACGAGTTTGAGGTGGCCGATTACAACCACGACAACCTCGCGATTCCGTTCGGCGAGTTGGTGGCGAAGATCCGGCCGCAGCTTCAGGGGGCAGTGCAGCCAAGCTTCATGCGCGTGCAGTTTGCCCGCGACGGCAAGACGATGGTTGCCTTGCTCACCGACGAGCAGGTGACCAGGCCCAACGAGTACTTCCTGGGGATACGCACGCGGGAGGATCCGCGGGCGGTTGCCGGGCTGGTGGAAGACAAGGACCGTTTCAAGGTGATGCCGCGCAGCCTGGCTGGCAAGGCCATCTACGGTGTGAAGCTGGCCGAGGAGCGACAACCGCCGCTGGGCCTGCCCGCCGAGGCCGGCCTGCACTACTTCCGCCTCCTGCGCTCGGAAAGCGCCAGAGCATGGGACCGCATCAAGGACGAGAAAGCGATCAGTGTCGAATGGCCCGAAATCGAGGCTTCCGATTACTCGATTACGTTATTCATGACGGTGCCGGAGAATATTGAGGGCAAGAAATGAAACTTCTTGAGCTGTGCGAACCATTGTTCCAGTATATCTGCCGGTTAAACCGGTCCTCGCGCAAGGGAGGCATGCACGATTACGCCCGCGTTCGCGCGGAGATCGAGGCGATCTTCAAGGAGATAAAGGCCAAAGCGTCGACGAGCGCCGATCTGGCCGTGCATTACGAGAAGGTGGAGCTGCCACTGATCTTCTTTGTCGATTCGATCATCGCGGAGAGCCCGCTTGCCTTTGCGCAGGTGTGGCACAACAACCGGCTCGCATACGACCGGAAGGAGCTGGCGGGTGACGACGAGTTCTTTCGGCTGCTGGACGAGACGGTTGCCGACAAGAGCGAGGCGGGGGCGGAGCGGCTCGCCGTGTTCTACACGTGCCTTGGCCTCGGATTCGCCGGGGCATACGCTGATCAGCCGCAGTTCATTCGGCAGAAGATGCTGCAGTGCTCGGCGCGGATGCGGGGCATGATGGATGCCGACGATCAGTCGCGCATCTGCCCGGAAGCATACGAGCATCTCGACACGCGCAACCTTGTTGAGCCGCCAGGCACGAAGCTGCTGGGGATCGGCATCGCGCTCGTGGGCCTGATCATCGTTCTGTTCATCGCCAACATTGTCCTGTTCAGTTCTACGGCCAAGGAGCTGACCAGAAAACTCGACCGGGTGAGAGCCAATGCAGCGGCCACGGATGCGGCCGTCTCTCGCGACAGCGGCAAGTAATCGGGTGTGAAAGGACAATATCGTATGAAACCAACCTCCGGATCCATCGACCTTTCTCCCAGCGTGAAAATAGGGTTGGCGGTTGCGGGAGGCGCGTCGTTGTTCGGCGTGCTGGTGCTGCTGCTCCACGAGCACACGATGTTGCTGCTGATCGTGCTGGTAGGCATCGCATTGATCGGCCTGCTGCTTCTGGGCTATCACTACGTGCTGCAGCGGGCGAAGAAGAAGAAAGCGGCGCCGCTGGAGCAGGGGATCAAGGACAATAGTGGAGCGGTGCCGCAGAACATCAGCGAGCCGGCTCGGCGCGCCAGCCTGGACAGCCTGCGGCGGAATTTTGAGACCGGGGTGGAGAAGTTCAAGGCCGCCGGCCGCGACCTCTACAGTCTGCCGTGGTACATCATCGTTGGAGAGTCTGGCTCCGGCAAGACGGAAGCGATCCGCCATTGCAACATCAGCTTCCCGGCCGGCCTGCAGGACCCCCTGCAGGGAAGCGGCGGAACCATCAACATGAACTGGTGGTTCACCAACCACGCGGTGATCCTCGACACCGCCGGCCGGATGTTCTTCCAGGAAGTGGAATCCGGCGGGGGCGGCGAATGGAAAGAATTCCTCGGCCTGCTCAAGCGATACAGGCCCAACGAGCCGGTGAACGGTCTGCTCCTCGTGATCCCGGTGGACAGCCTGATCAAGGATATGGCGGAGGAGATCCAGGGCAAGGGGGACAAGATCGCGCAGCAGCTTGACGTGATCCAGCGGACGCTCGACGTGCGATTCCCGGTTTTCGTGGTGATAACCAAGTGCGACCTGGTCACCGGCTTCCGCGAGTTCTTCGAGAACGTGAACGATCCGCACCTGCAGCACCAGATCCTCGGCTGGTCAAACCCGGACCCGCTGGACACGCCGTTTAACCCCGAGCTGGTGGACCAGCACCTTGAGAAGGTGCTGGACCGGCTGAAACGCAGGCGGCTGGGCCTCATGATGGATCCCATCCAGATGGAGGAGGCATCAACGCGCCGGGTCGACCAGGTCGACGCGTTGTTCGCCTCGCCGTACAGCCTGGCGAAGATCGCTCCGCGGCTGCGGCTGTACATGGAGAAGATTTTCGTGGCGGGCGAGTGGTCGGCCAAGCCGCTGTTCATCCGCGGCATCTACTTCACCTCGGCCATGCGCGAAGGCACGGAACTCGACTCGGAACTGGCCGAGGTGCTGGGCGTGCCGGTGGATCGCCTGCCCGAGGGGCGTGTGTGGGATAAGAACCGTGCCTACTTCCTGCGGGACCTGTTCATGGAGAAGGTCTTCCGCGAGCGCGGCCTTGTGACGAGCGCAACCAACACCAGGCGCCAGCACCGCCAACGCAAGGCCGTGGTGCTGGGTGCCGGCATCGTGAGCGTGATCATCTTCCTCTTCCTCACGTGGTTCGGCAGCTACAGCTTCCGGAGGAGCGTTGGAGCCGAGCTGAGCCACTGGCAGGCCGCCGAAAACCCCAAGCTGTGGGAAGACAGCTACTGGAATCCGCTGGTTGCCGTGGAGCTTGCCGGCAGTGCAAACTTCGAATGCCGAGATCGGTTCAAGCTCGGCGGCAAGGATAAGCGCACGGTGCAATTCCACAAGGAGTTGTTCGACGCGGTCCAGCACAAGCTGCACGTGCCGTGGGTTTTCCGGTTCGCCGCTGTCTTTGACCGTGGGCTGGACGAGAACCGGCGAACGGCTCAGGAAACGCTGCTGGAAAGCAGCGTCCTGCGGCCGGTCGTCGACGCCGCCCGCACCCGCATGATCTGGCCGGAATCGCGTCGCAAGGAGATTCCGCCGTGGTCGACCAGGGGCACGAAGGCATTGGCTCAGTTGATCAGGATCGAGCCGAACAAGCAGGACAAGCCGCCGCGCATCGACCTCAGGCCGCTGATCGACTATGTGCTGGAGCGCCAGAAGGACGACCCCAACCGCCAGGCCCACGAGCTCGGCCTGGAAGCGTACGAGATAGACAAGCCGCTGATCGATCAGATCTACCTGGCGGGCACGACGGGGCGGGGCGGGGGCACCGATCAATCGCGGGCCGCCGTCGATGCCGGCCTGAAGTATTTCCTGGAATATCTGGCTGACGCGATCACCCCGACGGACATCGATGCAAGCGACGAGTTCCTCGCGTCGCTGAAGACTGAATGCGGGCGGCTGGCGGCCCTGCTGAAGCTTCGGTTCACGCTGGCCGCGTTTGCCAAGGCCGAGGATTCCGCGGTGAACCTTGTGGGCGAGAAGCAGCCCGCCATGGCCGAGCCGGCCGACCTCGACGACCTCCACAGGAAGATCGGTTCGCTGTCGGGTGCACTCGGCAAGCTGATGGCCAATGTACCGGAAGAGGCCGCGCTGGGAGATGATTCCCTCGGGGTGGCGTTCGACCGGGCGAAAACGAAAGTGATCGATCTGTACCGGCAGGAGATCCTCGATGCACTCACGCCGCACTGCCTGGCGATGATTGGCGAGGGAGCCGCAGCACCCACCACGCTTGACGCATCCAAGGGGCTGCTGGCGAAGCTCACGGCCATCAACCCGGGCGGCCTCGACGCGAGCAGCAAGATGTTCCGCCAGGCAGGCGTGAGTATCCTCGGCAGGATCTGCACGAGCCTGGAACGCTATCCCGATTCGGCGAGCGAAGAGCTGAAGAAGCTGGACGAGCAACTGCTGGAGCGCATCACCGGCAAGGCAGAGGAGCGGAACGAGCTGATCATGAGGCTGCGCGAGCGCCGCGACAACGCCCCGCGCCTGGCGGCTCAGCTCGACCAGCACAAGCTCCTGCCCGCAATCCAGGGCAAGCCGCGAGCTTGCACTATTCGCGCCCTGATGTACGTGGTCGTCCAGTCGCAGATCGAGCAGCCGGACGGCGAGAAGGAGGCCATCCGCGCGTGGGAAGGCCTCTCCAAGAGGGAGATGGAAGACCAGATTGCGAAGATCAAGAACGACAAGGCGTGGGCGGAAGACATAATCGAGCGAGCGCTGGCCCTCGCCCCGAAGCGGGCCGGAATGCAGGAAGCGGCAACATACTCCAAGCGGCTGCTCGCCCTCGAGAAGAAACGCCGGCTGCACGAGTCCGTCAGCCTTCTGCTGACGCGCTCGGCACCGCAAACGGCGGAGCAGGTAGGTGCCATAGTGGCCGATGCTGCCGCGAAAATCGTGCCCGAGCGGCCCAAGCCCAAGATCGCCATGACCAAGATGACCGGCGGCTTCGAACGCAAGTATGATCCCGATGGAGTGAAAATGATCCTGCCCGCCTACGACGTGCTTGCCTCGGTGTTGAAGGACACCACGATCGACCTGGTCGATCGGCCGAAGCTGAGCGCGAAACTCGACGAGGTGGTGCGCGCCCGCGACGCGTATCTTTCCGCCTACCGCAAGTACTGGATGGAGACGTTGTTTGGCGACGTGGAGATCAAGCTCGATACGTGGGCTGAGTGCCGCGACGGCTTCTCGCGGCCCGCCTTCGAGATCTTCCGCGATCTCAACAAGCTCAGCTCGGAGGCGAACAAGGCATTGGAGGCGATCGGGATGGTAGCCGTCTACAAAGCGCCCGACTCCACTGTTATTGACGCCTGCGACAAGGTGCTCAGCAACTGGTCGAAACTCAGCAGCGATCCGGTGGAAGCTAGAAGGAAGGCCCTTGCCAGCGTGGACTTCCGTCGCGGATACATGCCGTTCTCGCGGCGGGGCCAGGAGGATTTCACGTTGCTCTACTGGAACGCCCTCACACAGAAAGCGCTGGACGTGCTGGCGCAGGACGCCGGCAAGAGTTGCACCGAAATATTTCAGTCGCTGAAGCAACTGAGCAGGTTCCCGCTGGACAGGCCTCGCGCCGGGGAAACGGCATTGACCGCTGACGACATAGACAAGATACGCCCGCTGCTTGCCAAACTGAAGCAGGAAGACGTGAAGCTCGAAGAAGGCGATCCTCGAATCCCGCTGCTGGACGCGATCTCGGGCAAGAAGCGGGCGTGGCTGGCGAATGCCGAGATTCTGATTTCGCTGCTGCCGCGCGAGGGCGACCCGCCGACCGCGGCCAAGATACTCGTCGATGTCGAGAAGAGCCAGGATATCGCCAGCCAATGGCCCGTTGTGCAGATGCAGCAGGGCCGCGACCGCAACCGCAACAAGGCGGCAGACACCCGCAACGCTAGGGAGAACCCGGAACTGGGCGACATGAAGTTCCCGAGCGACGAGGCGTCGTTCAGGTTCTATACGCACAGCGACCTTCCGGAAGAAAACATGCTATCCATCGTCGTGCCGGGTCCCTGGTCGTGCCTGCTCCTGCTGCACCCCGGGGAGGTGCAGGGGTGCTCGTGGAAGTTCATAGACGTATCGTCTGACGGAAAGTTGTGGACCGTGAGTATGAGCATAAAGGACAGCAAGGATGCCAACCGCGTGTTCGCACTGCAAGTGAAGTTCGACAAAGCGCTCCCCAAGCTGAGCGACTGGCCTTCGGACGACGACCTCAGCCCGTAGCCCCGGGGTAAGAAGATGAGCGACAGATCGCGTAAGAAACCTCCCACGGATAACAGGACGCCGCAGGTATTTCTGAGTGCGTTCGGCAAGCATCCCGGCTGGGGCGATCACATGGACGACATCGGCCTGGAGACGGAGGAGCTGGTCGAACTCAAGCGCATCCTGTACATGCAGGGGATCCGCGGCAACATTGACGCCGGCGCGTGGGAGTCGATCGATCCCCTCCAGCGGCTCAACGGCTTCAAGCACCTGTTCGTGTGGAAGCACGGTAGCGAACTGGTCGTCGGCCGGATGTGGTCGTCGCGAGATTCGAAAGGCCGCGCGCAGTACCCGATGATCGTGTGCGCCCACTGTGTGGGGCTGCCGCTGCGGTGGTCTGTGCAGAACGTCTTCGCTCAGCTAGAGGCGATCGAAACGCGCTGCATCCAGACGACCTCGGCGGAGGGTGTGACATCCATCATCGATGAGGGTCGCCGGGAACTGCGGCGGCTGGTCGAGCGGAGCAAGCCGTCGCCGTCGGCGATCGATCCGTTCCCTTACGCGATCAGCAGGCTGGCTGACCGGCCCGAGATCGGCCCCGGCCACCAGGGAATCCACCGCATCCTCTACCAGATCGACCGGGAGATGGCTGCTTACAAGACCGGTCGGAACGGCGGCGGGGCTGCGGAGGGGCAGGCCCGCCAAATCCGCGTGCCCGCGTGCTTCGAGTCGCCCGTCGATTCCGCTTCCTGCTGGATCGAGTTCATTGGCGGCCTGATCGACAGCTCGATCCCTTTGCTCGTATTCCTGCCGATCGGCGAATCGTGGCTCGATATTCTCGTTGGCTGGCCTGGCCAGCAGCAGTTGTATTGCATGCGGGCGTCGAACAAGGCGATTCCGCTGACCAGCGACGTGCCCTACGACCTTGACGGCGAGTTCGTCCAACGGGTTGAGCGGAAGATTGAGGATGCACGTTACGGATCGGCGGAGGCCAAAGGCGCTAAGTCGAAGGTGGCCAAGCCTGCTGCAGCCGCAGAAAGGACGCACGGGAAGTCCTCGGCGGTGCCGCGAGCCAATCGGGGCGCTGTGGGAGTGTTCAGGAGAAGTCTGCTGCTGCAGATCTTGCTGCTTATCGTGGCTCTGATTGTCCTCATTCTGGTGCTCGTGTTGGTCATGGGCCACGAATCTCGCAGAGTACTTTCAAGTGTACTTCCAGAAGAAGGCGCAGGAGCAACCGCGGGCCAGTCAGCTTCTATGCCCATACGATCAGCCCTGGGAGAAACGGTGTGGCTAGATCGGGATGGCGGGGGAGCACCCGGAGCGTGTAACCGTGGAGGCCGCTCCTGCGACAGGCCACGGCGCTTGCCTGATAGAGGTAGCGCCCTTGCCCATCAGGCCCGACGAGCTGCATCGGCGTGAAATCTGCTTCTACGATCTCCCCGGCGGCATCTACATTGCCCATGTAGAGCTGAACCGCTACGTCGTCCGGGGTGAGGTTCCCCAGACACACCTGTGCCCGGACACGAAACTCGGCGCCGACCTGGACTTCGGTGAGCTTGTCAGCCCTTGCCGCCTCGATGCGGACACGAGACCAGTTCGCCTGCAGCCGGGTCTTCCACGCCGCCAGGTCCTTGGCGCGGGCCATCCCGCCAACCGTGAGCTCACGGTAGTGAGCGGCTGCCGGCAGGTAACAGCGCTGGGTATATTCCCCCACCATGCGATGTGTGTTGAAGAAGCGGCACAAGGTCTGGATGGATGCCCTCATGCGGGCGATCCAGTGGCGGGGCAACCCGTCGCCGCCCCGATCGTAGAAGATGGGAACCACTTCCTGCTCAAGCAAACCATACAGAGCTTCGGCCTCCACCTGGTCCTGATAGCTGCGGTTGTCGTACGTCTCCCGCCGCCCGATGGCCCAGCCCACTTCGGGCTGATAGGCCTCGTCCCACCATCCGTCCAGGATGCTGAGGTTTAAGACGCCGTTCGCTGGCCGAACTCGGCCGAGAAGTAGGCCACGAGCGGGGCTTGCACGCCGCCATGGGCCCGCTGGAACCAGGTGGATTCGGCAGCCATGTAGGCGTCGAGGTCCCGCGCGACGCGCTCCAGGTGGGCCAGCAACCCCTCATCATCAACTGCGGCTTCGAGTTTCGCCTGATCGACCATCCCCAGCATAAGGACGGGATTGTGCCCCGTCGTCTCCCACAGCACGCTGTCCAATCGCCGGAAAAGTTCAATGGTGTCGTGGTTCCACGCCCAACGCAGGTTGCAGGCCAGTCCACGCAGACTTCTCAGCGGAGCGGGCAGGGAGTACGGCAATGAAGGTTTCGATCGGTTTCACAGGTGCTCAATCTACTTTGCGATCAGTTAGCCGGTTGTGATGATGACGGAGACCAAGGCAGAGCTCCGACGGCTGATGCCTTCGAGGGGCCGGCCCGCCTGGCAGTTGAAGCTTTGCCTATAACAAACTCATCATCGCGCTGGGAACTGATGTAGACGCCCCGGTGGGGCGTCTCAGAGATGTGCCACCGGCACGTCTCTACGCTGTTGGCGTCAAGAATCAAGAACGAAAGGGTCTCTGCGGTTGATAAGGAGTATCAGGCCCGATCATCCTGGAGCGGCAAAACGAGCTGTAGATGTTGGCGTAGCGCCATCCTTTTTGATCGAGGACTTTCAGCACATCAAACAGGCTCGGCGAGATTCTGAGTGTCCTGCACCGGATAGTGAGAAAATCACAGATCTCGGTTGACAATGGATTGGACGTTCGTGACGCAAAAGGAAGTTCCTTCTCCACCTGATCATCCAAGGCAGCCTTGATAGCGGCATAAGTCTCCTTCTCCTCGCCATGTCTGCCTTGGTACTTATTCAATTTGTAATTCCTGCACATGTCCCCGGGCTGGAGCGTCTCGTGTACCTTAACATCCCCACGGATGACATCCTTGAAGCCTGGGTCATATATGGATGACTTATGTGGCCCGAAAAAATGCAGGGTCGTCCACGCTGGCACAGGTTTCCAGCCAATTTTCTTGGGCATTGCCCAGTACCCGCCGTGTGCACTGATCACAAGGTTCTCGGCGCGCTCACCATGAGCATCGAAAGTGAAAATAATCTGCTGATTACCGACATAGTTTTCTTTTGCCATTCTGTCTGCTCCTTTGGTGTCTGTGTCCACCGAGCTACCGCGAACCCGGCCAGACAAGTTACATCCCCACGCACATCAGGCCTTAAGGCGGCGCCTTTGGTTGCTCGCCCGAGCCGTTCCGTGGCCCAGTCAATTCTCAGCGCAATCCCGCGCCGCCATCTTCTGGAATTATAGCGCATGAACCCTACGCTGTCAAGCGGAATCCCCCGAGGCCATGGCCCCGAGGAGCAGGCCAAGGGCATTATGCGCGAAGAGGCGGACAAGGGCGTGCGCCGTGAAAGGCGCGTATTTCCAGCGGGTGCGAATCCCGCCCGGCAACCCGGCAACTGTCGCTCCAGCCGGAAGCAACCGGAGCGGCTGCGGAGGTAACGAAGCGGTCGAAGCCTTCGGTGCAAAAGTTCGCTTATGGACGATCAGCGAGCGCGCAGGCCGCAACGCGAGTGAACGCTGGGCGAGCCCCGAAAACCATTTCTACCCGCTGGACGACAAGGTGTATCGAAAAGACGCTCTGGCGTTTGCGTATGCGTGCTCCAGGGCCAACGGCGGCAGTGCGGGCATGGACGGCCAGACGTTCGAGGATATCGAGGCATACCGTCGGCAGAAGTGGCTGGGCGAACTGGCGGACGAGCTGAAGGAGAAGCGATACGTGCCGCAGGCCGTGCGTGCAGTGCTGGAGCCGATCTTCGAAACCGACCTGCAGCCGGAGCAACACGCTTACCGGGCCGTAGACGCACACACGCGAAAGCGGCTACGCCCGTGGTTGTGCCGCAAGCACGGGGAGCCATGCCGGAGATGGTCACACTACCCGGCGCAGCACCTCTACGTCGAACTCGGGCTGCTATACCTCCCCAGCCGTGCGGACAACTTCTCGTGGGGGTGAGCCAGAGGATCTGATTGCATTGTTGAGGATAAATCAGCGGTCCGTGATCGTCATCGATAGTGACAAGAATAGTGAAGCTGACGTTATGGGCGTGGCGCTTTTTGAACACTACATAACATATTGTCACCTCGTGACTTACGTCAAACGATAGTAGATTTTGCGGCCTCCTTTTGGCCATATATTGGGAAGCGTGGAAAATGTTTCCCACCAGACCAATGAGGAGACCGCAGATGTCCGACCGCGAAACGTTCGACTGTGAAAAGAGTATAGCCCAAGCCGCCGAGCAATTCAAGCAGATTAAGGAGTACGTCCGGGGCGAGGCGCAAACGCAAGAGGCCTACGCGGTAGAGCGGCGGCTGTTCATGGAGTGTATGAGGTTTGAGAAGCGAAGGCAGATCCGCGGGGTTGGCGGTCAGTTCCGGGGTGATCGCCACATCGAGTCGAGATCCGGGGCTTTGGGCGCCTCTTGCCGTTTCGCGGGTTCGTCCGTCAGGTGGCACAGGGGCGTCAGCCGGGTGGTGAGGAGCGCCGGAAGGGTCTCGAAAGCGCCGCCGCGCGTCACGGTCAGCGCCAGGGAGAAACGCGCGCCTACGGGGGTGTTGTCGGGCGTTTCGATCACGAGGGACCAAACGTCTTTTCCGCGCGAGACGGTCGTGACGGCGATTCCCTCCGCCGGCGCGACGGTGACGGCGGTTGCGGCCGGCAGGCGCACGTTCACGACGCCAACCTGGGCGGCAGCGACGACCAGGTTGCGCAACGCGGCGGCGTCCAGCGCCGGCGCCGACACACACCAGGGGAATGCGACGCGCGCGTCCCGGGCGGGAACCGGCCCGATCTACTGTCCTTCGCCGTCGGCGTAGAGGGGCGCCAGCCAGTACTGGAACGTGCCGGCGCCCGGCAGGTCTAAGGCGGTCGTGCCCACGGCGTTGCTGATGGCCACGGCCAGGGACGCCGGCCGGTCCACGGGCGACCAGTCAATCCGCACGCCGGCGTTGGCCCAGCCCCAGGTCGCGGGATTCATCGCCAGCGGGTCGAAATCCTTTTGGCCGTCCGGTATCCACGCCACACGCTGCACGGCTCCCGCGCCCGTGGCGAGGTGAACCGCCAGATTCAGCCGGCAGGATGTGTCGAGAAGGTCATACCGAGGTTCGACAATGTCCGAATTGAAGCGTACGATTTGAACGGGCTTCTCCGCAACCATCTCGGGCAGCACGGCCAGCGGGATTTCCGCCTCCAGCCGATAGCCCACGCCGTCGTACCGTGCGAACATACCCACTGCCGCACCCGGGATTTGCACCCACTCACGGCGGCAATCCAGTGCGCCCTGCTCCGCTTTTCCGACGAACTCCCCGCGACTCCCCAAGCCACGCAACTGGGGATTGGCAGGCAGCGGCTCGGATGCCGGACGCAGCAGATAGGCGCGCCCGACTGGTTTTCCGCCCGTCAAACCCACCACTACGAAGATGCGTGTGTCGCCCGCCCCCGGCACCGTGCGTTCGGGAGCTGACGGCCCGATCAGGATTTCTACGCCAGGCGCCTTTCCGTAAGCCGCGACGGCGGCCAGCTCCGGCAATGGCGTGGGATCCAGCACGCTGGCGAACACGCACAGTTGCCCGGCATCCCGCCGCAAGCGGACTTCGCCCGCCAGGCGCCCGCCCTCGCGGATGGCGGCGATATCGGTACCGGGCGCCCACTCCCAATCGTAGGCGTCACAGATGTTATTTCCCCCAAGGAACCTGGGCCAGGTCTGGTAACGAAGGGTATAGTTGCGCGTGGTTTCCGTCGCGCACGGCTGCGGCACGGCCAGTGTCAGTTTGCCCTGCCGGCGTTGAATGTCCTTGCCGAATACGCCCGAGATCTCGACCAGGCGTGCATCCTCGGTCGTGCTGAACACGAGCAGGTGCTTGCCGCTGGCGCGATCTTTGTAAAACAGGCCGTTGAAAAGCTCAACGTAGGCCGCGTTCGGCCCGACCTGGTCCGACATGATATTTCCGAGTGCCAGACCATCGGTCGTATACGCCCAAAACTTGGACTCGACGTCGGGGACGACTATCACGCCATCAGCCACGCCGGCGATGTGCTGAAAGAGGAAGTTCTCTCTGTGATTGCCCACCATCCACTGGACCGCGCCCCCTTGCACTTTGATCAGACGGTTCTCCGCCGCCCGGTCCCATGCAGACCGCCCGGGGCCCGGCCCGAGGTTGGCCGCGAAATACTGAACGCCGTCCGCGTCGATTTTGCCGGCAAAAACGATATCGTATTTCGCAAGCTTGTCGGCGAGGTCCGGCATCCCCCCGCGGGCGCCAGCGACTTATACGTGCCCTGGCGGTAATCGGGCACTCCCCGCGCGTCAATCGCCGCCGGGCGCAGTGTGCCGCCCTCGCCGTGCAGCGTCAGATCGCGATCGAGCCACATCCATCCGCCGCTGGGCTGCGGCGCCGCGCTGAGCTCCTCGGCCTCCGCCCGCCCGTTGCCGTTGGCATCGGCCCAGGTCTTGGAGGCGCCCCTGTTCGAGATTGTCGCAACCGGTTTCCACTGGTTCTGTTCCCAGAGCCATAGAATGGCGTGCCTGCTATGCCAGCGGCTGTCGAGGAACATGTATCGGCGGCCATTGTCCGCCGTGAACGCGAAGCCCGCGCCGGTGCTAGTGTCCAACCCCTCCGTCGGCTTGAAGGGAACGCCCGGGGCATCGGCGCCTTCCGCGAGATTGTAGATCCCCTCGATGCTCCAGGCCGGCATGCCGCCGTTTTTGGCATAGGCCGCCAGATCCATTTTCGCCCGGACGAGACGGTCGCCGACGAAATAGGACAGCAACGAGGGGTCATCCAGATCGGCGATGACCGTGGTGTGCCAGGGAGAAGGGCCGCGAATTTCCGCGACCCACTGCCCCTCGCTCGTGAGCCGGATGAACCGCCGTGGCGCGATGCCGCGCTCGGCCGCCCAGAGCTCATGGTTGGGGCCGACGGCCAGCCCCACGATATTGCGGAACTGCAGCGGATCATATTTCGTCACGGTGTCCGGGCGTCCGCCGCGCGCGCCGAAGGTGGCCAGGAGCTTGCCGGTGAGATCGTATTTGCCGATCTGTTGGGCGTCGCCGAGGTCGGACACGTAGATCCACCCCTTCTCCCGATCCACCGCGACCGCACGCGGCGCCACCAAGCCGGTGATGAGCGGCGTCACGCGGTTGTCCTTGGTATCGACCATGACGACCTGTCTCCCCGTACAAGCCAGCAGTCGCGTCGCATCCAGGGCGGCCACCCCCAGCGGACTCGCCAGGGGGATATCCGCCTCCGGCGTACCGGTCTCCAGGTTGATGACGCCGATGCATCCAGTGGCCGCTTCGCGGGGTTCGGGGCGAGCCTCGGCCTTCAGGCTATCTTCCGGGGCGATCGCTTTTGCGGGCTTGCCGGCCGGCACGCTGAAGTAGGCGCGGTTGCCGATGACCGCGATTCCCTCGACCAGGAACTGCCCCAACGCGAGTTGCGTCGGGCGCCGATCCGGGCCGATCGGCACTTGGATCCCGCCTGTCTTGGGGTTCAGACGGACCAGTGTGGCGATACCGGGTATGTCGGCAGACAGCGGATCGCCGTAGACCAGGTAGACGGCGCCGTCGGCCGTGGCCGCCCCTTGCGGAACATGCGCGTAGTCGGCCGCCCAGAGCTGGTCGCCGGTCGGCGTGATCTTCCGATACGAGGGCGGGCCTTCCTGCCAGGCATTGAACGCGTAGATGCCGCTGTCATCGGCGGCTACCGTCCAGGGGCCGCCATGCACTCCCCCGATGGAGCCCTGCCCGTCCGCGGTGCGATAGACGGGGTGGCCGTCATTGCCCGCGCTCCCCGCGAAGGTGGCCGTGAGCCCATCGAAGATACCCAGGGCATAGGTGTAGTCGCCCGGCGGGCAGGGATCGCCCCAACGGTCGCGCCCATTCCAGTAGGCGGTATAGTCGCCTTTGGCGAGCGGGCGCGCGCGAAGCAGCTCGCGCACGATCCAGCCGGCCTGATTCTTGATCACGAGGCTGGCCCGCGCGGCGCGGGGCATGGTGAAGACAATCGGCGTCCCCGGTCCGGTGAAGACCTCGGGGTCCACGGCGGAAAAGCATTTCACTGCCGCTTGCGGGCCGGGGTCCGCCTCCAGCAGTCGAGCAAGCCCCCAGAATTGCGGGTAGAGTTGCGCCTCAGTCGGCATGTCGGTGGTGGTATTGGGCTGCGATCCACCGCTTTGCCACCAGGCCACCTCGACATTGGCCGTGCCGGCGGGGTCGGAGAAGACTAATTGCAGGTCGAAGGGGAATTCCAGGCCAGGGCTGGGGGTATTGCCGAGCAGGCTCCAAGGGATGCGCGCCTCGACGCGGTAGCCGTCCGGGGTATTCGCAAAGGCCACGCTTACCTCGGGCGCCACCGCCACATAGTCCAGCGTGACGCCCCGCTCCGCCGTCACGGCATACCGATAGGGCCGCTTTGCGGTGGCCGCCGGTCGTTGCAGGAGCGCAACCGGTTTGCCCGCCACATCCGCGAGGAATACTCGTTGGGCCGTGCCGCCCGCCGCCGTTGGTCCGAAGCAGAGCCCTATCGTGTCCCCGCGCTTGAAGACTTCTTCCGGAATAGTCGCCGAGTTCTTCCGCGGGCTGGCGTCGGTCACGTCAGCCAGCACATAGAACGCCTGCGCGTCCCAGGCAAGTTTGAAGGTGCCGACGATGCCTTGCGGCGTCATGACCGGATGGGTGGCCGTGATCGCCGCCCACTCTTTCCCATTACCATCGACGCGGATGGGCGCCGGCGCCTTCACCGCGGCGGCCACACCGTCCGCCGCGCGAACGGAGGCCGCGAGGCTCAAGAACAGCAGAACCCATACACACCGAGAAAGACTCAAATAGCGCATGAATGATTCTCCTGAGTCGGAACTACCCATAATGCCTGCCCCGGACACTTCGTCTCAGGCGGCTCCACCGCGAGAACACCTCGCGCTGGTACTGATTGTACGCCATGAAACGACAGATGTCAAGGAAAACTGGAAAACTTCGGGAGAACAGCCATGAGAAATAGCAGCGGCCCGTCCCCTGCCGGTGCAGGTGGTGGCGGGTGACCGGGGACCGATGGGCGCAGCATATCCGGCTCGCCATCAGCGGTTCGTGGTCACCTCGCTGCCCGCCGACGAGTACGACGCTCGCAGCCTCTACGAGGACGTCTACTGTGGCCGCGGCGAGATGGAGAACCGCATCAAGGAGCAGCAGTTGTGCCTGTTCGCCGACCGCACCAGCACGGCCACGATACGAGGCAACCAGATCAGGCTGTGGTTCTCCTCGATGGCATACTAATCAGGCCATAATATAGGCTACACTGGATGCCTGAAAAAACGAGCATACCAGTTGTCTGTTCAGCTTA
>Ga0307377_10003359_pt1 | contig 18150 bp, 11 predicted proteins | sample TR3MG_FD_202535 | JGI IMG/M metagenome (GOLD analysis project Ga0307377, IMG submission 202535) | Soil microbial communities from Risofladan, Vaasa, Finland - TR-3 | ecosystem: Environmental > Terrestrial > Soil > Coastal area > Acid sulfate soil | place: Finland: Risofladan, Vaasa | collected... | reverse complement strand
TCTAAATACACAGGCAAAGGGTTGGAACAAGGAAAGCGTTTTAAAGATTTTCATACAGCTTTAGGAAAAAGTAAATTTTTATTAATGGATTATGGACAAGCTTATAACAGATTTGTAGGAAATCTAGCTGTTGGTGGTGGAGAGTTAGCCGATTCTATGGACAGAACCGTTCAAAGTATTGGTAATAGTATGCAAAAACTTGGAACCGGGCCGGCTTCGTTTAAGACTTTAAAAACCCTAATAGACTTAGTTAAAACCGGATCAATAACCCCAGGCGGAGCTTTAAAAACAGCGCTAGGAGCTGGTGTTTGGGCAGCAGGTGCAGGATTAGAGAAATCTTCTGAAATAGTTTTAGGGGGCATTGGTGATTTGCTTGGTACCGGCGGAAGAAAGATTATGGCTGATTGGGCTAGTTCTAACACAGGCGCTGTAAAAAGCCTTGTACCTTTAATAACTACTTTGGGAGCACTTTATTACACACTAGAAAAAGCTGGAGGATATTTCTCAACACTAACTAAAAATTCTTTAGATTTTGAAAAAAGTATGTATGGTATGAGAAGAGCTAGTGATGCTCAAATTGCTAGTATAAAGTCTTCTATAAATAATTACAAAGCATTGTCAGACGAAGTTGCTGATTATAATAAGTTATTAGATCCTGGAACAGCTGAGAAAAGAAAAAGTTTGGGCACTTACCAAAGTCCATATTTAAAAATGGGCGACATTTATGAAAAAGCTACTAAAGCTGCAAACCAATTAGCAGATACTAACATTAATTTAGTGGCAGGTTATGATAAATTCGGTAATGCTATTTTGAAAAACGTAGGAAATGTTGAAAAATATCTAGAAGCTACTGAAAAAGTGGCAAAAGAAGAACGGGCTAGAAAAGAAGTGGGCATCGCAGGTAGATTTGCAGAAGACTTAACAAAAACTGGCGGATCAGAAAAATGGAAGTCAGGCATCAAAAAAATATTAAAAGAACTACCGTTGGGTTTTGGTAAAATAGCTTCTGATTTAGTTAAAGTATCCCCTGCTAAAGTTATAGAAGATTTAAATATGGAATTAAATAAACTTTTAAGTATTAAACATAAATTCCCAATGTCAACAGCTGTGGATGAGGATGTAAAACGTTTGCAAAAAACATCCAAAGACGCCAAAGGTTTATATGATGAGATATACACAGGCTTTAAAAAGACTTTAGCCGGCATTGATAAGGAGGGTCTGGGCGGAGATGTGTTAGCAGATTTGTTTAATACTAAGGAGTTGAGAAAAGGTTTTGAAGTAGTTCTCCAAAAAGAAGCTAGATTTAAACCCATAAAAGGATTATCAGTTGAAGATTTAATAGGAGCAGAGGTTCTTAAAGGAGTGTCTCCTAGATTTGCTTCGTATATAGATGCGACAGCGGAATTAACAAAAGCTAGACTGCAGAGTTCCATAGAAAAAGGAGTCAAAGGTGTAGAACCAACTAAAAAACTTTTTGCTGGTGGAACTTATTTAGCAACCTTCCCAAAGGATTTAAAAAGACAATTTGATATGGCAGGAAGACAAGCTATACTTGAATTAGATAAATCAGCCAATGTTGTGGCCACTTATTTTAATAAAAAGACTTTAAAAATTGAAAAAGTATCATTTGATAAAGAGACTTTAGAACTGGCAGATGCTATATTTCCCGTACAAAATTTGCGCGAAATTGTAGAAAATAACGTAGAGCAGTTTAACGAGTTTGTTGCCGGCGCTGCAGCCAGTCTTAGAGGTGTAAATGCAAAAGATTTCAAAAAAGAGTTTTCTTTAGGGGAAAGATTTTTTAGTGGGGTTCCAACAACTACCCTTATACAATCACAAAAGGGATATACACCATTTGAAGGTTATGGCACTTCACCTTTTCAAGAGGGTTGGGGTAAAGATATCAAAGAATATTTCTTTAAACCAATGCAGGAATACACATCTAAAATAGAGAATTTAAAACTTCTAACACAGAGAGGGTTGGAAGAAGGAAAAACAGAAGTGGCTCCTGAGATCACTAATGAAATAAAAGAATTACAAGCAATCCTCAAAAATAATCAAGTAATTTTTCAATATAGAGCTGTTTGGGTGGATATGACAAAAGCCATGGCTGAAAATATGCGTGTGATGAAAGAAAGCATAGCTATTGAGAGAGAACGTGGTAAAACTATGAAGATTGCTAGTGGTGAACTAGCTGGAATTTCTGAAAACTTAGTAGCTGATTTGGATTTAGGTATACGAAATCCAACACAATTAAATCAACACCAAGTTGCCTTGAAAGAATCACCTGCTTATAGACAAGGAGCAGAAATTTATAAAGATTTAGCGCAACTGAGAAAAACAGTTGCTGCTAATAGTGATGAATTTGTTAAGGCTAGAGAGGCTGTAAAGAATATAAAAGAATATTCAGAAGCATTTGGTGTAGCGTTAGAACCCGGACAATTAGCAGAATTTGCTAAACAAGTAGCTGTAGTAGGTGATAAAGGCGCTGCAGGTATAATAGTAGCCACAAATACAGTTGCAAAAAATACTGATTTGACAAATAAAAAGTTAGATGATGTTTTAGTAGCTCTAGGTGATCCAGCGGCAACAGATGCATACATAGCTCAACAAGGTAAGGGTGCTGTTACAACGGGTGATAAATTAAAAGCTTTAGAAAAATTAGCAAACAGAAGATATCATGCAGAACAAAGTGGTGATTCTGATGTAGTTGTGGCTGCTAATAAGCAAATAGATATGTTATCTAGATCTTTAGTAGAACAGGTAGGTATGTCTAAAGCTTTAGATATGGTGGATAAGAATTTTGTTTTCTTTAATAAAAGATTCAAACCAGAAGAACTTTTACAAAGAGCAGTTCCTGTGTCACAAAAACAATTTTATAGTTTATTGCGCCAAAGACTGACTGGCCCAGAAATTAAAACTAAAAAAGAATTACCTGAAGGTCCTTTTGGCAGCCCTATGTTATCACCACAATACTCTTTTTTTACCCCCGATATTTTGTGGAAAAAAGTGCCCGAGAACATGGGGAATATAGAAAAAGATTCTGCCAAACTATATGCATTACAAAAAGAGGGGTCTGGTAAAGGTGTCTTAGATTCTAAAACTGCACAAAAATCTGCTGCTGCGATTACAATGTATTTTGCATTAAACAAAAAATATTCTAATGAAGCTATAAAAAAATATGATGAGCAAACAAAAGTTTTACAAGAACAATTGAAAATGGAAGCTTCTACTGGTGATCTAAATACCAGGGAAGCTAGAACAAGGCCTTTAGCTCAAGAAATAGAGCAAATAAAACAAGCCAGAGGTATGGAACAAAGTAGAGCAGATTTATATGGAATGGTAAGAAATTTCACCGCACTCGGTCTTGGAGCTAGCACTGTAGCTAGAGCATTCGGCCTTACTGAAAAACAGATTAAAGGTTTGGGATTAGGAGCTATGTCTACATATTTAGCTTTTCAACTTTTAGCTAAATTAACTAATAGAGAAATGCCAGAATCAGTAAAAGAATTTGGTAAAGTGGCCAAAGATATTACAAAAACAGTAATAGATAAAGGTAATTTTGAAGATATATCTACGGCAGCCAAAGCTGGGTATAAACGGACTTCGGATGCTATGATGGCCGATGTTAAAAAGTATAAAGATGCAAATACTAAAACTGGTGAAGATGTTTTTGCAGGTATTGATGTTGATAAATTACAAGATAGTTTTGATAAAGTTTCTCAAAGTATGGTTGACAATGATAAGAAAATATCTGAATATAAGGCTAAGGGGCCTGACTATAAAGCTTACGCAGAATTGTATGAAAAACAATTAGCAGAACGTGTTACAGAATATAAAGAATCTGGTTTTGCTGGTCGTGGATATCAAGATTTGATTGCAAAACAAAGTTTAGAATCTAAGAAGTTTATGAATAAATATGATGTAGAGATGCAAGATGAAATTACAGAGAAATTTCCTATAGCAACTGGCGCAAAAGAATATCAAGAAGCTGTGAAAAATATGTATTCTGCTCAAGTGAAAGAAGGTGGCAGAGATGTGTTTTATGAAAACAGAGCTCAGGGCGGATCTGGTAATGAGATTGCTAAACTAGCAGTTGCATCACTGGCTTCCACTTTAACTGGTGTAATGATAGATCAATCTAAAACAGATTATGCAACTTTTTATAAACAATCAGAGGCTCAAGCTAAAGAATTGTTAGGGGTAGTTAAAGAGCATCCAGAAGCTGTTGACGCTTTGTTCGAAGAATATTTTGCTACAGCAAGAGCTCAAGCCGAAAAAGGATTGATTCCAAAAGAGACTGTTGATAGAGCTAAAGATGCATTAAAAGAGTATGCAGAGACAATGAATAATTACGATGTGGTTCTTAATAAAAATAGAGAATCTGCTGATAATTTAAACTCAAAAGCTAAAACCCTTAATGATATTCTTGCAAAAACTCAAAATGAGATAGGAGGAGTCAGCAAAGCTTTTATTGATATGGCCCAAAGTCTCAAAGATTTAAGTTCAAAAGAATTTTCAGAATCTTTTGCAGGAATGAAAGCGTATAGAGAAGATGTGGGAATGTTGTATGGTGGCGGGCATCCAGAAGCTGCGGTCGCTGTTTCTGTAGAGCAAGAAAGAAAGGCATCTGCTGCCGGAATAAAATTAACTAATCTTAAGTCCAACAAATACGATGTTGAAGAAGCTATGTTGAAATATCAACAAATGACTGGCCAAGGTGGTCCTGAAATATATCAAAAAATACAAGATATACAGGAACAAAGAAGAAGAGATGTAGAGGCTAATGATCAAGCACAAGCTAATAAAAAATTATTAGCGCAAACAGCTGTTTATGAAAAGCAAATTGATAGTTTGGCTGCGTTAGCAAACCAAACGGATCTTTCTGATGAGGTGCGGAAAAAGATAGAAGATTTACAAATGAGTATAGCTGATATGTTGGCCGACGCTACTGATATTATCTCACAGAAAGAAGCATTAAAACTTTTAGATGTTGGAAAAGAACAAAAATTACTTACACCTGAAGAATATAAAAAAGAAAAAGCTAAAGTTATGGCTGCGGGTTCAGAACAATATAAAGGAGTTCAATTATCTGAATTTAATAAATTAAGAGGTACTATACAAGAGTTAACAAAAGAAGTTGATGCAAAAGCTGCTGAGGCTATGAATAAAGTAGCTGAAAACACCAAAAAAATTGCAGATAGTTTGGAATCAGGTAAACTAACTATAGAAACCATAAACCAAACTGAAGAATTAAAGAAACAAACTGAAATATTGAAAGGTTTGTCGGATAGAATGCCTGAGCAAACTTTTAGTGTGGGAAAAGCTCTCGGAGGACCTGTTGGTAAAATCGTTGGTCCAGGCGGCCCAAAATCAGATGAAATTAATGCCAGGGTAAGTGCGGGCGAATATATTGTGAACACCGCCGCCGCTCAAAAAGTAGGATATCCTTTCTTAGATGATCTTAACCAAGGCAAAGTGAAATTTGCTGCCGGAGGTGTTGTGGGAAATACTGTTGTACAAAACCCTGTAACTGGTCCGATACAGCTTAAAGTAACTGCAGAAAATCCAGAATTAATGCGCAATATCAGAATGCAAACTACCAAATTAGATGAAGTTGTGCAAGCATCCAGAGATAAAATTAATATTAAAGAAGGAGTTTCAGAAGTTTCTAAGGATACTACGGTACAAGAAACTAATAAAAAATTAGAAAAAGTTGCTAATGATATAGTACAATTAAATTCAGCAGTTGATTCTATAGGTATCGATGCTGATATAGCATCGGTTGTAAGTGTTTTAACCACAGGATTAGATAAAATGGCTTCATATTTGGGGCATATAGACACAGAAATAGTTAATCAGACAGTGATTTTACAACAACAAGCTGATAAAACTAAAGACATGGATAAAATGAAGCCCGATTCGCTTACACCTAATTATAACAAACCATTACCGACTGAAGATTCTATAGGTATCGATGCAGATATAGGCTCCGCTGCGAAAGGAGCAACTGATGCTTTGGATCAACTAGCTTCAGCTTTAGGTACCGCTAGTTCGGAGGTAGGAACTTTTACTGATAAAGTTGGAAGTGGTAAAGCTGATAAAGTTGGAAGTATCAAAGCGGATATTTCAGCAACTAATTTTAAACCTCTTTCACAAAAAGCTAGAGAAGCTGTTGGTTCTGTTTGGGACGAAAAAGCAGTTGGTGGTAGAGTTTTTGGTGCCGGCGGTCCCCGCGAAGATAAAGTTCCTGCTTTTCTAAGCCCAGGAGAATATGTTATAAGAGCAGCATCAGCTCAAAGATTGGGATTTGGTACTCTTGAACATATGAATCAAAAAGGTGAGGTGCCAGGATTGTCAGAAGGCGGCACACAATTACATCCTAATCTAAAAGCCGTAAAACAAATGAGAGCTATAGGTATGTCTGATGAGGATATATTAAGAGAGCTTGGTGGTTTATCCAAACCTTTTATAGAGCCACAATCAGTTGTACTGGGTGGAATAGCAGCTCGTGGTCCTCTAGAACTTTTAAAAAGAGGCACCGCACTGACTATGAATCAGCTTGCTAAAGAACAATTAATTAAACGTCTACCTATGGAACTTTTTTCTTCGACAAAAGCTGGTATAGGAAAAATATTTGGAAGTAGTGGTAGACCAACAGTATCACCTATCCATCGTTCTGATGGTGGTGGAGTAAAAACATTTACTATTGGAGATCAGAAAGGAAGATCTTATCCAGCATTAACTCCTGAAGAACAAGCACTTATAAATAAACAAAAAGATCAAGAAAAAACTGCGCCAACATTATCAGAAAATATATTAAAGAAATATGTTAAAGAAAAAACAGCAATAGGTGGTACTTTACAGGACCGCAAAGATAAAATGGAAGAGTATAGAAAAGCTATTGGTTATGCTGATGGCGGCTCTGCAGAAAAAAGATTTAAAGTTATAGGTATGCATACTGGTTTGTCAATGCCTATAGAGGATGATGAGGAAAAGGATGTTAAAAAACCAGGTTTCTTAGATAGAATGGCAGAAAAGTTTGCAATAAAAAAGAAACAACTAGGCCCAGAGGATTTGGGTTCTGGCATGTTAAGTCAAACTGCTGAAAAGCTTAAGGAACAAAATGAATATTATGAAAAACTTAAAAAAGGATTAGGTTTCGCTGATGGTGGTAGCATTGAAAAATATTTTAAGATTGATCCAAAAACTGGAAAAGCATTTAACTCTTTAGACTTATTTATGGATTCTCAAAGAAATCCTAAATCTAGTTTACAAACACCGCTTAGTGAAATTATGTCAGAAACTGCTGGATTACAAAAATCAAGTAGATCTGAGATAATGAATAATATGGATAAAGCGGCCCAATTAAAATTAATGAATTTATTAGGAGGATACGCTGCTGGCGGAAGAGTTTATTATAATAAAGAGGGACAAGAAGTAACAGAAAAAGAATACAAAAAATTAGCTGAAGAGCATAATAAATACATAGCTAAAGCCAAAACTACTCCTAAAGACAAACCAAAAGAACCTAGATATTTTTCAGATGCCAATCTTGTTGCGGGAGAAACTTGGGCAGATCCTAAAAAAATGGAGATGTCTAAAACTAAGTTTGAAGCTATGCGTGATGAACAAAAAAAAGTTTCTAGAGGACTTCTTGGCGCAAGACCTAAAACAGAAGAAGCCTCTTTACCAAACAAAAGAGATTTATTAGCTAAATTTATTGATAAACCTGCCATAGGAAAAATACCTGTTTCAGGGGAAGATAAACATTTAACTCCTAATTTGATTAAACAAATGGAGAAAAATACCATTGGTCCTGGTTATGGTATACCTGAATACAAAACACCACCAACCACACCAGCTAAAGGCGTTACAATACCAGGAGGTGTTGGTGGTAAGCCTGTGGGACCTGAATTCTTTGATAATGCTACAAAAATAAAAGAACTAAAAGCTAAATACGGCGATGCCGGCGTAGGGTTTTTTGGTACGGTTGGCAGTATAGTTAAAAAATTAGGTAATGTTTTAGATTCTCCTTTAAAAAATCTTGACAAAACTATTAGTGGAACTGGTTTTGGTAAGATGATGAAGGGATTTATTAAACCAGAGATTTATTATCCAGGTGATGATGAAAATGTAGTACCTACTACAACATCTACAACTTTAGCAAATACAACTTTAGCAAAGGCCAAAACTAATGTCCCTATTAAAGATTTAGATAATATTGCAAAAGGAATTATGGCAACTGGTCCAAAAAAGAAATTTGAGCTTCCTAAAGAGGATTGGGCTATAAAAACCGCTTCAGATGTTATAGATAGAATGAAAAAAAATTATACCACTGAGGAGTATGATAAATATATAAGTAGTTTTTATTCTGATAATATCCTTAAACAAATGTTCACAGACTATATAAAACAGTTTGGCGAAGACGGTTATAAACAAGCGATGCTTGATTTAAATTTACAAAGCCCGGACCCACACATTTTTGGAGGAACAAAGTTTGGTGAAAAAGGACCTATAAGAAAAAGATATAATCCTTTCCAAGCAAAATTAGCTATGAAAGAAAGTAAGGATAAAGCTAAAGATTTAAAAGCACAATGGGAGTCAGGAAAAACTCCAGAAGCAGTTTTTGAGCGGAGACATAGAGTAGGTGATATAAGAACCGGTCTTACTGGGGATACAATGAGTTTGCAAGAGATAAGAGAAACAGATGCTGCAATAATGGCAGGACATGCAACGGGATTTGCAGGTAAAAAAGGAAAAGAATTAACTCAATATCAATCTATATATAATCCCCTTCAGGGGAAAATAACTAAAGACATGTTAGCATCTGTCGGACCAAAAAAATCAGGTGCTGCAATGGCAGATCCTGTTTTTGCTAAAATGATGCAGGATAAGGCTGTTGAAAGAAAAAAATTAGAGAACAGTATAATATCAACAGTACCTGGATCAGAAAAGCATAAAGAAATGCAAAAGGCATTAAGTCTTTTAAACGAAATGTCTAATTTAAAAAAAGAGGGAAAAACTCAGAAAGAATTTGATAAGGAATATAATAAAAAATATAACGAATATAATAAATTAATAGAATCAAGTGTATTGGAATCTGAAGCAATAACTCCAGATTCTCCTCTTTTTAACCAATTACAGTCTAGAGAGAAGTTTTACGTTCAAATGCATCTAAGAGCTAAAAGAGTACTTGGAACTTATGAAGAATCTTTAAAAGAACATTATGATCAAACAGGATTAGATTATAAAGGTAAAGATAAAAAGAGATATGAAGATGAATTAAAACAAAGAAAAAATAATATACATAGACAACTTCTTTATACAAGCACTATATTAACTCAAATTAAATCAGGTAAAAGCCCATTAGATTTACAAGAATTTGCTAAGTATCAGAACCCTGAAGGAAAAGTCCGCGCTTTTAAAGATCAGTGGAAAAACTTACAACCAGAATCTATGGTAAAAGTTTCTAGAGAATTGGATAGGGGACTCATACAACCATATCAGCAAGAAAAATTTGAATCAGGTTTAGGCAAAACTTTAAAGGGAACAGGGTTCACTGCTGATGATGTTTATGCTCCAGGATTTCCTCCTCAATATTTAGAGCAATTGAAAAAGATGGGAGGTTTCGGCCGTCAAGTACTTAAATTAAGAAATTTTATTTGGATGATGAGGAAGTCTTTGCAGCCTGAGGAAATGGGCTTAACAAAGAAAGATTTATTATTAAAACGTTTAAGAGAATTTTACGCTCAAAAAGGATATAAAAACATAACTGATGCACCAGTAGATATGCCTTTTAGTGAAGGCGGCCAAGTAAATTCTATGAGAGTTATGCATGCTGGAGGCGTCGTAAGTAAATCTGGCCCTGTTTTTGCTCAGAAGGGTGAGGTTTTCTTTCCTAAATCTATGGCAGAGGGCGGACCTGTTGCTGATGGTGTTTCCAAATTAATGGAAAAAGATTTACCAAATCTTAAAGATTTAGCACTTAAAATTGACACAGGTGAATTGAAAGCTTTGTTGGGAAGAGAACTTAAAGTTGAAAATATAGAACTTAAAGTTGAAGATAAAGTGTTAGAAGTTGAAGACAAAACATTCACTATTGAAGATAAAGTTTTCTTAGTGGAGGATAAAGTATTTACACTTGAAGACACTGTACTTAAGGTGGAAGATGTAATTCTTAGAGTTGATGACACGCCAATCAAACTTGATGTTGGTGACTTGGCTGCTGATGTAGCTACTGCTGTTCAAAACGCAGTTGCCAATGTAACTATTAAAGCTGAGTTAGCAGGCGGCGCTGTCGGCGCTGATGAGTTTGCCAGTATAAGTGAAGCTGTAAATAATGTTAATGACAAGGTAATTGCTTTAAACAAAGACATGGAAGGTAAGATAGAGATGCTTGGTACTACAAACGAACAAAATATTTTAAATAGAGTAGAAGGTATGATTAAAAGCAGTATAAATGATACTATATTAGAAGTAAGGACTACAGATAATGTTGTAGATAACTTAAGGTCTGAAGTCCAGAGAGAAAAGGATTTAAATACTTATAGAATGTCCGAGATTGATCGTAAGATTGGAGAAATCTATAATATTATAACGTAGTTGGAGGTTTAAAGGATGGCGAATCCACCAAATTTATCAAATTTCTGGCCCAATTTTAATGATTCATCCAAGTATGTTGAGGTGACTTGTGATTTCACAGGCAGTCTTGCTCAAGATGTTATGAATCATTTTTTACCTGATATGTGTGATGACACTATTGGCGGGACGCTTATGGATATAGACATAAAACATATGGACGCTTTTACTGTAGTAAAGCTTTCATTATTAGAAGCTAGTGCTAATGATAATAGATATTATGAGCCTATATTTGATCATGCTGCAGGTAAAGTTAAGTTTGATGCTGTAGGAACTTATAGCGGTAACGTAACTGATGTATATTATACTGTTGCTACATTTAACTATACGGAAGTATGTAATGGGGTTATGATTACAGGTAAGAAACCCTTAGCTGAAAGAAAAGTTCTTGATTGGAAGCCGATATGGGGAAATCTTACTGCATCCGAGCGTATTTTTGATACAAGTGATATGGCTACAGGATGTAATAAAGATAATTTTTCCCAATACGCAACAATAGTTTACAATGATCCACATTTAACTAATGGTACTCAAGGATATGAGGATGGACTTGAGAATTTATTTGAACAAGGCTCAACTCCAGGTATGGATTTGGGTCCTTATGATAGTGTAATCGGATATGTAAAATGGAAATATTTACCAGAAAATCTTGTTACAAAGGATACAGATGTTAAATATAATAGCAATGCTTACATACCCGTTAAGATAGGAAGAGAAAAAGCTTCTGCTTATGGCCCCTATGTTGGTGAAAAGTTAGTCAAACGCCCTACATTTAGTCAAGGTTTTGATAATCCTAATTGTTGGGAAGCTTTAAATAACACAGGTGACGATTCACTAAAGGATTGGGATAATGGTCTTGCGGTTCCTATACCGGCACAGTTTAGATTTACATCCCCCGGCGGAGTTCCAGTTGATAAATTTTTAGGAATTTCTAAAGTATATGTTATAGGAAGAGAGATGGAATATAAAGTAATGTCAACAAATCCAGCAGGTGCCATAAAAACCAATTTAGATAGTACTGATGTGCAGTTGATGATTACTGTTAATAAACCAAGCAAGGATATAGTTGAATTAGAAAGAGGAGTTCATTGGCAAGTAGCCTATAAGGATGTTGGAGAATGGAAAGAACCTAGAATAATATTTGCTGACAGTAGTGATCAAAATAATCCTTATCAGTTTGGGAACGATTGTACATTTAAAGTTAGCAAGCTTTCTAACTATTATGATGATTGGGGTGATACTATTATAGAAGACACAAAAACAGTTTTACCACTTACAATCACAAAAGGTGTTGTTGTAGAAGAAATATGGGCAGTTGTAGAGCTGGAAACTCCCTCAATTATTATCTATGACCCCCACGGCGGAAGCGGTGGTCCGTTTGGCCATGAACCTGAATTGGCTTTAAAAATAGCAACAGATTTTGATTTACAACTTGCACCGATGATAGTAACAGAGCATCCTGCACCCATAGGTTATGCCAACAGTTCAAATGGTAGATTGTTAGACCAAACGATTGGTTTGAAAGATAATGACCCAACCACAGCACAAAATTTTGAAGAAACAGAGCTTAATAAAGCAATGGATGAAATGAATGGTGGTAGTGGGATGACTTTAAACTTAGCATTTTTAGATGACAACCAGGTTGCTAAACTTTCAGGTGTTTTATATGAATATATGAATGGCCGTGATGGTCAAGAAAAAGTTTATACATGTGGTCCACATTGTAACCCAGTATTGGGCGGTTATGGCCCTGATAATGGTATAATAAATCAAATAAATTATTCATATACAGATAGTCAATCTTATACAATTTCTGTTAATGAGGGACCAAAATTAGTAGGACAATTAGCACAGGTTGGTGCTGGTCCTTATTTTAAAACAGCTGAGGATGTGTCGCGGTTAGGTATAATAATTGAAGATCAAGGAAATCATATTCATTACACAGTCAGACTAGATCAATATGGTGAAAGAGTTGCAATTAATTGTTGTGATCAGATTTTACGAAAAGGTGATAGGGTAAGTTGCACAATACATAATAATGCAGTGGAGGCTTAATAAATGTCTATAAGTATGGTAAGAATTAGGGCAAGAATAAAGGTTGGTACATCATTCACTTGCGAAACACCTTATATACAGAGGTTTAGTGTTAATAAAAGTAGAGGGCAAGCAGCAACTTTTGATGCTTCGCTTAAAGTTTCTAATAGAGATGTCTTAGGAAATATATCTGGTGATAGTGTTACTGTAGAGGCTGGAGTATATGGAAATATGCCCACTATATTTACAGGATTTATAAAGAAAGTCACTGTCAACCCTTGTTATGACGACCCATCTTATGTTATACTTAGTATTTCAGGAGTTGATCCTATGGGATTTTTGGATGGTAAAAAATACACAAGAAGATGTAGGGCTACAAGAGGTACTTATGTTACTATAGATGGTGTACAACGAAAGGGTTTAAAAAGTGGTAAGTTTGGTTATAATAAAAAATCAAATATAGAAATAACTTCCGGTGATATTGATACGAAATCTCAATTAACACAAACGAGAGATATAACTGCTCCAAAAACTAAAAAAGCACCATCTGACGATAAGCAACAAGGAGCGGTGGTAAAAGTAACAGGAAGCGATGCAGCAAGTTAGGAGGTAATTAGTTATGGCACTAGCGGTTTATACTACAAACGTTTATTTATTACCAGGCATGTCTATAAAGGTTGAAGCAGAATTTGATCCTGATAGGGGAATTGGTGAGTTTGCTTATATGAAGGAATTAGAGGTGTCGCCCGGCCGAAATGAAAATTTAGCTACAAATAACGGTTTTTATTTAGAAGATATTGAGGTAGGGGAGATAACTCCGGTAGAGGGTGAGCCGGCAGTTATATACACCCACAAAAAACCAGCAAGTAATTCTATATGGTTTGTTGCTAGAGAAGGGGCAGGAGCAAGACGTGGTGTTTGTAATGTTATGTCTGTTCCAATACATGACCACTCATCCATTGTTCAAGGTGGCCCAGCATATGGTACATATTTTAGTGATGATGAAGCAGATGCTGAATAAAGGAGAAAATTATGGCTATTGATTGTTGTTGTTTGGCCGGAAATTTAAATATTAATTTAGACGATAGCAAGTGCTTGATATCTCTGAGCACAAGTAGTAAAACTCAGTTTTCACAATTATGCAGCGATAGTACAGTAATAATAGGACCTGTTGTGGGGACATTATCAATAACAGCTTATGCTGATGATAAAATACATAAAGGCTGTTCCGCCGGAGCTGGGGTATCAATGCCGTGGTTGGTAAAATATGATTGTGATAATGATGAATTACATTATCTTTTCGGAGGAGAAGGGTCTTCTTATACTACAGGAGATGTTTCTGCTTATGCATATAAACACGTAAACGCTGCTGCAAGATATAAATCTATTAGTGCAAGTGCTGGATCGGGGCCAGCAACTCCTTGTACAGTAGCTTGTAGAGAAGAAGGGTATGGACTTACTTATAATGGAGGACCAATTTCATTTTCTACAAGTTCAGAACAAGAATTAAGCTACAGTTCTTCTTATATTATAAGTGATTTAGGAGCTAAAGATGGGCTTATGTATCTTCAATCATTTAGTGTTGAATATACACCAGGCAACATTCCTGTGGCTTCATATAGTTTTTTATTTAGAGTAGGTCCTACAGGATGTTAGGAGGAAATTATGGCAACACCTTATACAAGTACACAATATAGATTAAGAGCTAGTGCACCAATGCCTTTTGGAAAAGATGTTAAGAATTTTGTTTGGCACACGTTTAAAGCAGAGGTTAATGATATAGATATTTATGATTGTTATACAGACAATTTGCCAGGTAGTGAGGAATTTAGAGGACAAGGTGGAGAAAAGGCTTACATGTCAGCCCAATTTACCAGAGTTGGTGTCGCCGGCACTGAGGTATTTACTGGAAGAATTGTATATAGTCCAACATATATAGAAGAAAACGAATTGGGTTTTAACTATTAGGAGGTTATTATGGGGGCTTATACCGGTTATACAGGATTTATAGAATGTACGTCAATGAACATAAGTTATGATAATATGGGCAGAGCCACCATAAGTTATACGGTTGTTCATGGTAAAAAAGGTATTGTTCCTTTTCCTGAAGGCATGATTGGAAATCAAATAAGTGTTGGCGGCCGTATTTTTAGAGGATATGTGGCTAATGCTACAATGAATCAAATACCAAGAACCGGTTGGTATGAAACACATGTTACATTTGTTGGAGTAACTAATTAAGGAGGGAATGGTATATGGCTTGTGGTGGATGTGGAAAAAGAAGAGCTGCTGCACAGCAGGTGGCTGGAAAAATTACCGAAAAAGATTTAATGGGTGGATATAAATATCTCACTGATAGACAAATTAAGGCAAGATTGGAAATTTATAAAAAAAGATATTGTTCAAACCCGCCATGCGATAAAAGATATGAATGTAGTTACGAGATGTATGTTGGTTGTAAGAAAAATAATTAACTAACTGTTTAAGATATAGAATATTGTTGTTCAAAGGGGGGATTTAAAATGGCTACAAGCATTATCATAGGTTTTGGTACTATAGTTGGAGGAATTTTCGCCGGCGCTTGCGCAACTAATGTAAGTTGGGGATATAATCCTAATGTACAAAGATTATATTGTTTAGGAACAACTACCCCTTGGGCAAGTATTGAAAAACCTACAGAAACGATGAGTGTTACGGTTTATCAAGGTAGTGTGGCTTCACAAGATGTTTCGCCCAGCACTGGTTGTGATGATATAACTTCAGTAAGTGCCAGTGTTTCTCCTTCATCATGTGGTAGTACAGTAGAAGGGGTTAGTGGTCAGTGGTATATTACGTCTTATGGTTATAATAAAGGCGACCCAAATGTGCCCGGCCAAGAAACTTGGAGTTTACAGCGTTGGGTAGAAGGAACAAGTCCCTCATTATCCCCAGCGCCAAATTATGTTATAAGGAATATTTCTGAAGGGCAGTCGAGTGAAAGTTCAGCTGCAACTACCGGTTTGGTGTTTACTGGGACAATTTTAAGTGGAAACCAGGGAAGTGTTGCTGCTGGTGCTACAGGACAAGCTACTACTACTTATTATGGCACAGTAACAAGTGTCGGTGGAGCCAGTCTTGGTGGGGGTGAAACGGCTACCTCTAGTGCTAGTGTTCAGCTAACACCTTTATGGGTATAAATAATTGATTTAGGAGAAGGCCATGAAATTAGGAGAGCAATACCGGTTAGAAATTCGTTGGAAAAAGGCAGTATATAGGATAGAAGGCGCGTGTGAGTTTGAAGATTGTTATTTCTCAGGTCCCGCATTGGCAATTGCTCAGCAGGTTCAGGGAAATGAGCATATTAATTTAGATTTTTGTGGACAATATTCTATAATAACAAATAATGTTTATGTTGCAAGATTTTCTTGGGGCGATGTGGTTTATAATTCTAATAATACAATAACATTAAAAGATGCAATTATGGCTCATGATGTTGATTTTCATAAAGTTCCAAAACTAAACGACAGCGATTACATAGTAATAGATACTAAAGACCATGAAGTAGATATTCATCATTTGAATTTGGTTTACAAATCGTATGTTATCAATGCACAAAATGATTTATACAATTTTAGAAAATAAGGAGTTTTGTTATGAGAGGTCGAGGAAGAGATTGTGATATAGGTACACCACAAGAAGTATGGGAATATCTGTACGGTACAGAATCTTATGGAAATTTACCTCAATACAAAGTTCCCAATCATGTTGGTAATTCTTGGATGCCTTGTGCATATTCCACACAGGCAGATGATTTAAGAACGAGACTTTTATTAGGTCTATCTGATGTAGATCCACTACCTACCCAAGTGGATCATACTGGTGCTGATGGTAAGGTTTACTATTTAAAAACGGAGGGCAAGGGTCCCAGGTGGGGCTATGAATGTCCGTTTGACAATTGCCCACATTATATAGATAACGGAGAAAGATATTTTTACATATAAAGGAGGAAGAACGAAATGGCTATTAACGTTACTACCCAAGATTTAGATAACTACCCAGGAATAACTAAAACAGTTACTTTAGATCAAGCATCTATAATTCCTGCGGGAGAAGAAGGGGATGAAAAATATGTACTAAAGTTTTCCACAACTGCTTACAGTGATAATACTATTAATACATCCATTCAAACTTTGTATATAACACAGTTTAAAAATGGTTGGTGCAAAAGTTCTGGCTTCGCTGGAAGCGCAGGAAAATTCGATTTAGATTCTACACATAATCAATTAAAAGTTAAGCTGGACGCTACTGTTAGCGGTACTGATGGTAATGGTTATTACACCATAACCTTAGATTATAATATAGATGAGACACCAATTTCTGGAGAAGCGGTGGCAGCAGATATGGAAGAAAAGATTAGAGCTATCAGTTTAGAAACAGCTGATACTGGTTTTGCTCTTTCTTATTTGAATGCTTCTGTTTGGTTTCAAGATAATAAATTCTATATAACTTCAGGCAGTGTCGGTGATTTTTACACAGGTACCAACAGAAGTTCAGTTAGGGTAGACTCAGCAGCCAGCAATGATTGTTCGGCGGAGCTTGGGTTTAATTTGGAAATGAATTCTGAAACCATGGCATCAGTTTCTGTTAGAGAAGGTCTTTTAGGAGCTAATTACACAGCTAATACAACTCCGCTTACAATAGGAGCAGGAACAGGAGTTACTGCAGGTGATTGTATGGTGATTACTGATGGAACCAATACTAATTATTTTACGGCATTGTCAGGAACAACTAGCACGAGTGTTGTTGTACCTACAAGCTCTAATAATGGTTATATCGGTATAGCTAATGATTACACTACAGCTAGTGGGGCTGTATTGCAGAAATTACGTAGACAAGATCCTGACGGTGAGCCTACAATGTGGTTTAATGAAGTTGATAGTATAACTAGATTTGGATTGAAGAGTATTATAAATCAAATTGATTATTCTAGTTAATTGAAGGGTTGATATATGGCACAGTTTTTAATTAGGAATTCACTTAATACGCAGAAAGTAGTTAAATGTGGTATAACTTTTGAACAGGTAACTCCTAAAAATTTAGAGGGGGAACCTATATGGGTAGTTGAATTAGCCACGGATGAGCCACATAAAAATGGTGGTGATATAACTCCTGTGTTTATAAACTTAACTAGTTTAGATAATTTAGATGCAGAGATAGAAAAAGCCGTGGAGACTATTTCAGCTCAAATAGACTGGACACCTTTAGAGGAAGATAGAAGACCTCCTTTAGTTTATTCAGTTTATCCTACTGATTATGAAGTTAGTATGGATGCTTTTGTTGAGATAGTTCTCCGAGATTTATTACCTTCAGCTGGAATAGACATTGATAGTATACAAATGACAATAAATGATTTTGATGTAACAGATGATTTAAAAATAACTGGAGATCCATATGAATATAAATTGAAATGGCAACCATCGATTAGAGTTTATACGG
>Ga0307377_10003358_pt1 | contig 18152 bp, 31 predicted proteins | sample TR3MG_FD_202535 | JGI IMG/M metagenome (GOLD analysis project Ga0307377, IMG submission 202535) | Soil microbial communities from Risofladan, Vaasa, Finland - TR-3 | ecosystem: Environmental > Terrestrial > Soil > Coastal area > Acid sulfate soil | place: Finland: Risofladan, Vaasa | collected... | reverse complement strand
AAGAAGTTGGACTAAAGCAATTGATTGCCGATCTTCAAGCTGAAGATAAATTGGAATGGATAAACTGGCTATTAACACGCCTTTTCACACAGAAAAAATGTGTTATGTACGCTGTATATGCAGCTGAATTGGTGCTGCCGATATTTGAAAAGAAATTTCCTGAGGATATGTGGCCTCGAAATGCAATCGAAGCAGCTAAAGCATATATAGCCAATCCTTGTGAAGAAACTAAGCAAAATGCTAAAGCAGCTGCTTATGCTGCTTATGCTGCTGCTCGTGCTGCTTCTTCTGCTGCTTATGCTGCTCATGCTGCTGCTGCTTATGCTGTTTATGCTGCTGCTGTTGCTGCTGCTTATGCTGCTAATGCTGCTTATGCTGCTTATGCTGCTAATGCTGCTGCTGTTGCTGCTGCTTATGCTGCTAATGCTGCTTATGCTGTTGCTGCTCGTGCTGCTCGTGCTGCTCGTGCTGCTCATGCTGTTTATGCTGCTCGTGCTGCTGCTTATGCTGCTTATGCTGCTAATGCTGCTAATGCTGCAAGAAATGAAACGAAGTGGCAACATAAGCAGCATAAGACGCGGCAGTATAAAATGCGCAAGATCACAGACTACGGCATAAAATTATTGGAGGAGGAAGAATGAAAAGGTGGTTTAAGAAAAATCCGTTTAAATTCGATTTTAAAATAGGAACAAATAAAAAGGCTCCTTTTTTAATGAGAATTAATAATTCATCGCGCGAAGATGATGTTTCTTTTGATGTTGCTGGCATAAGATTTATCAAAGACCATGTAGAAAAGATTGACAATGTAAAAAAATGTGCTACACTAAAAAAGTAATATTTTTTCATTGTAATTTTCCTTGCCCCTGGACTCCAAACCAGGGGTTTTTATTTAGGCAATAACTTTTTAAAAAATAAGGAGAAAAAATGTGTAAACAATTTGAAGATAATAGAGATTTGATATGGATCGATATGGATAATATACCCCTCATCCATGTTGGCTGGCATTATGGTGAGAAAGTTGTGAAAACAATTGAAATTGTTTTTGAAACTGGCCAATGTGCCGGTGTTCCTTGGGCGACGGTCACAACTTCAGACGGCGAACAAACTAAATTTAATCTGGCTTTTTGCCGCGCGGCGGGATATTCCAAATATTCAAGCTGTGTCCTAAATAAACATCCATTAAAATATTCATTTTGAAGTAAGAATTTAGCGATAGGCAAGAAGCACATGTATGGCAAAAATAAATCTGGCGAATATATACAATCTTCGGTTATGTCAACAATTGACAAAACCGATAAACTGCACAATACACGCCAGCAATTAGCTTCAGAATTAGGTTTTAGGACTGGCGATATTAGCATTAATCAGGCCTATAAAGAAGTTATGCATAACCTGTGCATAACCTGTGCATAACCTGTGCATAACTTCATGCCACAAGAAATGATTTCGTAAGCGTCACATTAACGCCACATTAACGCCACATTAACGCCACATTAACGACATAATGTTTAAAAATATTAATTTTTAAATAAAAACTTGATTTTATTATATATACAACTATAATGCCAATACTAATGTTAAAACGAGGTTTTAAATGAACACGAAAAAAGAATGGTTTGAAAAACTTTATTATGCTACACCTGACGCAGATATTGCCAAAAGATTTAATGTAAGCGTTGGAACCGTACGAAATTATGCCAAAAAGCTTGGTTTTAAAGGAAAAGGTAAAGGTTATGTATATCCTAATGACCGACGCTTTACTGCCCAGCAAAAAGTTACATTTATATAAGAATCAGGAGAAGGAAATGACAAACAAACAAACATTACGACAGAATGAAATATTTTTAACGATGCTCGAGACTATAGGTATCCCAACTAAAATAATAGAACAGATGCAAAAAGAAAATTGGTTTATTATTTGCGATGATATAGGCGATCTTTCAAATAATGAAGCCGGTAAATTCTTTAAAAAATGCCTCAAATATGCCAGGAATATTGCGGAGGCGTCATCAGATGTCAGATAAAAAATACTATTGGCTAAAATTGGATAAGAATTTTTTCAAAAGGCACGATATTAGAATTATAGAAAATCAAAAAAATGGTAAGGATTACATATTATTTTACCTGAAAATGCTTGTTGAAAGTATTGATCATGAAGGTGGATTGCGATTTAACGATATGATTCCTTACGATGACGATATGCTGTCAATTGTCACAAACACAAATATCGATATTGTTCGACAAGCTATCAAAATTTTCAGCCAATTGCAGATGATAGAGCTTCTTGATGATGGAACTATTTATATGGCAGAAGTAGTCAGAATGACAGGAAGTGGCGCAGAATCAACGGAGAGAGTACACAAACATAGGCGGAAATTAAAGGAAATAGCACAAATGCCACATGTTCCTCAGGTGGAAAATTATAAAAATAATTCAATGTTTGGCGGAAATTATTATAATGTTTTCAAAAGAGACGAGCAAAAATGTATTAATTGTGGTAAACAAGATTATTTAGTTGTTCATCATATTATTGGATTATTACCTGAAATAAAAGAGTCATGCGACATATCTTCGATGGCTGTTTTGTGCAAAGGTTGCCATGCAAAAGAACACGCTAATCCATACGCAATAATGACAAAAGTTCTATTAAAATCAATAAGTTTTAATATGATTTTACACGAATTTATTGCGACCATTTCAAACTCTAGAGGCAAAAAACAAGACGCTAAAAATGTTACATGTAACATTTTGAAACATTTAAGTAACGAAAATGAAACGCAGAGTAAGAGTAAGAGTAAGAGATCAGAGAAAGATATAGATAAAGATAAAGATTTAAAAACTCTTACGTGTGATTTTGAAACTTTTTTTTCATATTATCCTACTCGAAATGGTGGAAATTCCAAAAAAGCGGCGTTTGACAAATGGAAGGCAAGGGTCAAGGAAGGTGAAAAACCAGATGCAATGATTAACGGATGTATTGGTTACCAGAAATGGTGTACTGCGTCCGGCAATATCGGAACGAAGTTTGTTATGCAAGCGTCAAGATTTTTAGGCGCGGACAAACATTATCTTGAAAAGTGGGAGGTAACTAGTGGAACTAATCAACAAAACAGGTCAACAGGAAACAAAATTGCAGAATGCAGCGCAATGTTTGAACGCGTCAGGCAAGAAATTAGAGATGCCTGATAAAGACCATCTTGATAAAATAGCGGCAATGCTAAATCAATTTGTCGGGATATGGGGCGCAAAGGCAATAGCTAACTTCAGCGATAGCGAAATCTTGAAGGTTGCTATTAAAAATTGGTCACAGGCAACGGCGGATTTAACAGACGAAGAAATCCGGCTGACATTTGTCAGAGCACGCGATACGCTGGATTTTCCGCCGTCGATTGCGCAGTTTAAGAAGCTAGCACGATTCATCAAAACGGCAATGGAACTTGATTCGGCAGATGAGGCATTTGAAAAAACATGTGCAGATATTCACCGGTCAAGGTTTTCATTCTTGATAAGCGAGTGGGACTGGACGCACAAATGTAAGGAAGAATTAAGGCAGGAATTTACAAGATGTTATAAAAAATATACTGATAACCTCTTAAACAATTGCATGAAAGAAGAGACAACCGATTTGCTGATATGTTTAAATGTGGAGGTAAAACATGGTTGAACACACGATTCGCACGAGAGATGGTAAAAAGAAAAAAGTAAATTTAGGCCGCGCGAAAGCGATAAAAATGCATTGCACGGAATGCTGTGGTTTTGAATATCATCCGAAAGAATGTGAGATAGAAAATTGTTCGCTTTGGAAATTTCGAGGTAAAAGTAGAGCAGGATATTAAATCCTAGGTGATTTTAACCGTGTTTTTTAGGCATGAAAGCAACATAAAAAGTAAAACTAATACTAGACTACCGGTTCAAAATTTTAGATGTAAAAGAAGGCCTAAAGAAAGCAGTAAATTGGAAATGAGGAAAAAATATGATTAAACAAAAATTTGACACTGGAATTACTGAAGTTGTGATGGAATCACTTCTTAAAATTACGGCATTGGAGAAAAAGGTGAAATTATTAGAAATGAGCACAAAAAAAACCATTAATGTTCCTGCAGATATTGGATTTTATGTGTGAATGCGTGGAGAAAAGAAAATGATTGATATTACAATTTTAGGCAAACCGGTGCCAAACAATACCAAGCAAAGGATATGTATAGGTGCTGTTCGACCTTATGCCATCAACTACAAACCGGCAGTAGTGAAAGAATATCGAGAACATATCGAGGCAGAGGTTGATAAGTATTGCATAAAACATAACCTAAAACCGCTTGACGCTGCCGTTAGGCTTACAATTTACTTTTTTTGGGCTCCGCCGAAAAGTTTTAGTAAAAAACGCCGTCACGAGCTTTTAGGAAAGCCTATACCAGTAAAGTTTGATTTAGATAATCTTGAAAAAGTTTGTATTGATGCTATTTCAAAAGATACGCATAGCAGTGGACGGTATCATTTTTTAGAGAATGACAGCCGTGTAGCTGAAAAACATACGTACAAAATTTATGATGAAAACGAACGTGTTAGAATAATAATTGAGGAGATGAAAAAATGACTGAAACAGCTAAAAAAGAAAATATATTGAGAAAATTCGAGTTATTATCGCTTAGATATCATGACTACAGTATGAATTTAGACGCTAAGCCTGGTGTTAAAATTTCATTTGAGATTGGCGGGAAAAAGCCTTTTAAAATCTGCATTGTAATGTACAATGATTTATCGTTTCAGATTCAATTTGCCGAGATTAGCTTTGATTTTAATAATGAAAAAGGCAAATTTGAGGTGAATACGCGCATTGATTCCTTTTCATTGGATTATTTGGAATGTTTATATATGCAGGCATTAGCAGAGTTGTTAAAATTTACGATATATAAAATAATCGATTTTCAGAAATTAAAAAATGATATTATATCTTTAGAACTTTAAATCGAGGAGAAATGAAATGTTTATATTATTAATGATTTGTAATATTTTGGTTGTAGGATTTTATGTGTTTTTTACAATTTGGGCGCATAAAATTACTAAGAAAATTCATAAGTCAAATAAGATGCTTTTGTTGTTAGATATGCAATTATATCAAATCGACCTTGCATTAAAAAGGAGAAATAAAAATGACTAAAATAGATAAAATAAACGCACTAAAACAGGTTATAGCTTCTGATAATATGGGTCTTTTTGACGTGCTTAAATTTTTAGCACAAAAAGAATGTAGCGGCTTGATGCATCTTGAAATCAAAATTGCTGGTGTTGTTTTCGCCAGCGCAACTACTAAGGAACCTCTTGCAGAATGGGGTTTTAGAAGTGATAAGTTAAAAGATCAGGACGATAAAATGGTAAATTTTATATACGATTGTGGAATGTATAAACATTTGGAAAAGTAATGCTTATTTGTTAGCTGATAAACCGATCAAATGCTCGTTGATTTTGTCGAATTTTTCGTCTACAACATCGAATCTTTTGTCTACTCTATCAAGATTTTTTTGGATTGATACTAGCATTGGCGTTACATTTGATGTTATAACTATCTTAATTTTATCATCAATTTCCTTTGTCGTAGCCTCTTTCATATTATCCTGCTCAAAGATTCGATCGCGTCGTTCTCCATAAATTTTTAAAGCTAAATAAATTAAAACGATTGTTTGAATTAAATCTATAGCAAATTCGAGACCACCAAAACTAGCCGATAAAATGCCGCGCAACGTGCCATAGTGAGAAATAACGGCATAAATCGAAGTCATTGATGCCGCTACTAAAAAAAGCGTTATTCTTAAATCATTTTTCATTTTCACTCATGCCTTTGTGCGTAAAAAGCCAATATTCACCTAGATATAATATTAAAACTGCAAGATGATATGATATATTTAATGTGAAATCTACACCATAATTGAAAACAAAAACATTGTAAGTATTATATATTGCTAAAACTGGAACTAATAAATTAAAAGTTAAAAAAGATGAGTACGCGATTACGTGAAGATTGTCACGGTTTTTAAAAATGATTGATGCCATGTATAAACCGCCTATTATTTTCAAGAAATTAAAAGCTTGTTCATAAATAAGTTGTACCGCTGGTTCTGCCGTTAGTCCGATGATGTACAATGTAAAAAAAACGAGTAAGATGGCTATAAACAATTGTGTTTTGACAAAGCTAAATTTATTTTTTTTCATCTGTATATTTCCTTTAATTATTTTAGAGTCTATTAGCATAGCATAATTCTCACAGAAAAAATATATAAAAACTGCATATTATTTTACCATCCTACTTCCAAACCAGCTGCTGATTGTAATTTCCATTAAGGCCTTTATGGATGGATCAATATTAATATTATTAAATGTTGCCGCGATCATGAGTGCTAATGAAAAAATGGTAAAAATAGGCCTGATTGAAGCTCTCAAATTTACGACCCAAAGGCTTGGAATGCCGATAACATCACGATTAAAATATTTTGCTTTTGCTTCCAATAATGCTGCTTTTGCAGAAACAAACTGGGCTGCGCCAGCAGGGTCTTTTAACGCCAATTCTGCCAATGCTTCGTCATCATTTTTTGCCTTGCCAAAAATACTTTTAACTAAGTCAACGGCTGCAGGTGCTAATAATCCGATTGCGCTTGTTGCGATATCTAATAACATAATTTTATTCCTTTTTTACAAAGTAATTATTATGTTAATATATTTTCGTGGTTTAATCAATATTTAGCATTTCAATGCCATAATCTGTGATTTTTTTCATTATTATTTTTCTAAATTTATTTATAGAACTCAGATAAGCAGCAATATCTTCAACAAATAAAGCATCTTCAACAAAAGCTTCACTAGCTAATTCAATTGCCCAGATAGCGATTGTCCAACTACTTCTAGACTTGCAGACAGCCCAACCTGCTTTAGCGCAAACATCTGCGGAAACAAGCTTAGCAATACCTAACGTATTTTCAGCGGCAGCCTCCGCAGCATCCGCAGCTTTTCTGGCTTTTTGTTTGGTCTCATCACAAGGATTTTTTAACCAATTCTTAGCCGCTTCGATTGCTTTTCTAGGTGCTGGACTATCAGGAAATTTCTTTTCATGTATCGGCAGCACCAATTCAGCAGCATATACAATGTACATGACACACTGCTTCTTTGTGAAAATGTACGCTAATAACTGACTCAGCCAATCCAATTCATCCTCAGTTTTTAAATCAGCAATTAATTGCTTTAGGCATACTTTCTCGCCGTACTTATCTTTGAACCAAGTTAAGAACCCCGTACTTTGATCTTTAGTCTTCAAAAATTCTAGTGTTATTGTTTTATTTTTCATTTTCTATTTCCTTTTCCTTAGAAGTGGTCGTGGTTACAGATGTAAAATGTCCTGGAATTTGATTTATTACATACGCATCATTGCCATTTTGAATCATTTCACCAATCAACTGGCCAATGCCTATTTTCTTTAGATATAAATTAAGATTGCCAGCATCTTGTTCATTGCGTTTTTTGTCAACCAATGAATTTATGCCGTTTTTTATTTTTACAAGTGTAGACACTTTCATTTCAAAATTAGGAAATTGCTCATATTTGCGCAGCGAACATTTGCTAATTCCGGTTTCTTCAGCCAAATCATTGATGCTAATTTCATATAAACGGCGATAGTATCTGATTTTATTTGTTTCTGTCATTTTATTTCCTCCAAATTTAATAATTTTATGCCGTAGTCGGTGATCTTGCGCATGGTTTTATTGCTATCAGCATTAGCAGCATTAGCAGCAGCATATACAGCATACATTACACACTGCTTCTTTGTGAAAATGTACGCTAATAGACAGGTTATCCATTCAAATTTATCTTCAGCTTGAAGATCGGCAATCAATTGCTTTAGTTCTATCTCCTTGCCATATTTGGCTTCGAACCAGTCTAAACCTTCAACACACGCAATTTTAGTCTTCAAACATTCTAGTGTTACTATTTTATTTTTCATTCTTCCTCCGCATTTTTATTGACACATTAGTATTATGTACTATATTATGTATACGTCAAGGATTTATTTTAGCTATTCACTTGACTTTTTGGATATCATGTGCTATAGTAATAGTGTAATAAAAAATAGGAAAAGAAAATGAAAAAATCAACTTATACAAAAAAGGAAAAAGTTACACGGGATGAATTAATCGAGTTCATTAAAGTTTCGCGTGCGGACATTCGTGCAAACGTTCTTAAATCGGCTAAAAATGCATATAAAACTAGACTTGATTTAAGACGTATAAAATTATGTGGCGATGACTTTAATGATATAGATTTCAGCTACACAAATTTATCAAAAGTAAATTTAAAGAATAAAAATTTTAACGGTTCTAATTTTAAATTTGCGATTCTTGAAAATACAAAATTGATCGAATCCGATTTAGCAAGAGCTAACATGCAGTATGCATATATGCGCTGTTCATTTTTAGAGCTTGCAAATTTATACAAAGTAAATTTAATTTCAGCCAATTTATGCAAAACAAAAGCTGCTTCCGCTTGCTTTAGGTATGCAATTTTGTCCAAAGCAAAATTGCTAGAGGCGGACATGTCATTTTCAAATTTAGCATCGACCAACCTTTTTTTTACTGATTTCACTAAAGCGATATTGGTTAGAGTCAATTTTAGAGGAGCCACTTATCTAGAAACTGCAATTTTTAAAGGAGCGGATTTAAACGAGATTAAATTTGATACGGATAAATATTGCCTGATTAACAATAAATTTATTTTAAAAAGGAGGAGTAAAAAATGACATCTGTTTTCGCCGCATCTGCGGCAATAAAAGAAATCGATAAATTGATTGAAAAAAGCAAATTGCAGGCAGCATTACATGAGAAAAACATTGAAATCCTAAATCATCGCATCGAAGAATTAGGAGGGGAAGAAAATGGAAAATAATTTAATTTATGAAAGAATGGCCAAAATCTCACAAGAAATAAAAGCCATTGGTAAACTAGGCGAAAACCAACACCAAAAATATAAATATCGGCGATTGGATGACATTTACGACGCTTTACATCCGTTGCTAGCAAAACACGAGGTCTTCATCATGCCGGAAGTTTTGGAATCAAAAACCGAGGAAAGGTTGACCAAAGGTTATAGCGGGAATGAACCTAAAACGATGATCTATAGAATTTTACGCATAAAATATACTTTTTATACAATCGACGGAAGTAATGTTTCTGCTGTTCTTGAAGGCGAGGGGGCAGACTTATCGGATAAGGGAACTAACAAAGCTATGTCCGCTGCGCAAAAATATTTATTTGTTCAATCTTTTGCGATTGCCGGCGCGGATATAGAGGATGGTGATAGTGAAACAATTATAGCACAGCCAGCAATGGCAAATAATGCACAAACTAAAGCACAGCCAGCTAAAAAACAACAATCTCATCATGCACAAACCCGCCATGCTGAATGGCAAAAGCAAGCTGCCACGTATGACCCACGCGGTGAAATGTTTGGCGGTTTAGCTGATAGCGATACAACCGAGCAATGCAAAAAAATAATAACGGAAACTGGACAACATGATGATGACATACCTTTTTAAGGAGAAGATAAATGAAATCTATACAGTTAAATTCGATCATGGGCACAGTAACCAGCAAAAAAGATGGTTCAATTAGATTTTCATTGACTACACCTGAGCTTAAGAATGAAGAAAAAGCCGCAATCATGGAATTGCACGGATTGAATATAGAAACTTTCTTAAAACCTTTAGATGCTCCACCAGATGAAATGCTAAATATTACTAAAGACGTTAATGTTAAAACTCCATCACAGCGATTGCGAGCAGTTATGTACGTATGGTGGAGCAAACAAGATAATCAGCAGGAAAAATTCGAAGCTTTTTATGAAAGAAAGATGGAGTCTATTATAGATAGTATTAAAAGCAAAATAACTGATTTAGAAGATTGGAGGAGAATGAAAAATGAGAAAAGAAATTGATTCCAAATGGTTTGATATCATATATCGCAATTTCAACGATTATTTACATGATAAATTAATGCCGAGCCAAGCCGAAAGAACGATTCCAGCCAACAAAACTTTGGAATTAGCTGCTTCTATTATGGGGTATTGCGGCGGCGATAGTTGGGAGAGGGAATGTACTCAAGAAGATCGAGGCACTTTTGCTAAATTGCATGAATCTATAAAAAATTATTATGATAAAAAAGTGAAAGGAAAAAATGAGATTCATTCACGAGAAGAAGCCGAAGCTAATGGAGTTGATACTCATCCGGACTTTGATTCTGAGATAACAGATTATGCCGATAAACACGGCAAATAAGCTGAGCGTGGCTTATCTTTGGGCATGTATTTTATCGCAGATATATTAGAGAGGAGTAAAACACATGATAAATTATGAAGAAATACCGCATGGAAATTATTTATGTAATATAGCAAAAGCAGAGATAGTACAGACAAATACAGACCATACAAATGCTTTAAAACTTGAGCTTTGGATTAATGGCCAGAATTTTGCAGGTAGAAAGATATGGGACTTTTTATGCATTAGGCATAGCAAGCCGTATGTTGCCGAAAAAGCTATGGAAAAGTATAAAAATTTACTTAAATGTTTAGGTGATCTGCCTACTGCAACACCTCCACATGAGCTTATTGGTCGAAAAATTATTGCTGAAATTGAAACTATAAATACATGGCCAAGCGTTATAAAATATATGGAGCCTATGTAATGAAAATGTTACAAATTGGTTTTTGTTTTATTATTTTCTATTTAAAACATATTTATTATAGCATTCGACAAATTCGTCTACTGTTCCGTGTTCGTCATTTCGATTATAATAATCATTCCAATATCTGCCAATTTCGCGTATGTCATCATGATGAGGCAATGGTTCGCTAATGCTTAAGTATACTATCCTGCAAATCGCGGCTTGATAATATAAGTTTGCTATAAGATTATCTTTTGCAGTGTACATAAAACTAGCAAATTTCATGCCTTCGATTTTTGATAAGATCGTCTTATATTTATGTTTATTTGATCGATCACGAAGCCATTTTAAACATGCTTTTTCAGTTGCTTGTTCAATCTGAAAAATACCATAAGCTCCATTGTCCGATTTATAATCAAAGCCTTTTTGGCGTAAATATTCGCCCATGTGCGTTTCTTTTGCGGCAGTTCCAAGCATAATAATAACTGCTGATTCACTGTATAAATCTAATTTATTTAAGACCGGTTCGATTACAAATGTCCTGCATTCAGATGCTTTCACATTGGTCATCTCCGTTAATATAGGAAACGGCAGGAGTTAAATCAAAGTATACTTTAGCACCATTATTTTTAACCAAACCTGCGCAAGTTTCTAAACTTCTCCATTGCTCGGCGGTAAATTTCTTTGTGTCATATTCTTTCAATATCACGAAAACTGTTTGTTCTGGATTTTTATTTGAGGAATCCACCGCTTCGGCAATCGAAAATGTACCAGTCATTTCTGGAGTTATAACATAAAGGAAAAAGTCACAAATTTGTTTCATTTCGTTTTCTTTTTGTTGAGATTTTTCATTCCAATCACCAACAACAGGATTAAAATAATTAACTTTTAATTTTGGAATTATTTGTGCGCGCCATGTAGATCCATTACACGTACCGCCTAAAAATACTGTTTTTTTATTCATTTATCTAATTATTCTGTATTTATCCAAGTATTATTAGTGATGGTTCAATATACGGCATATTTCTATTCTCCTATGGTAGTTATCAAAAACAATTATAGCATAATTTAAGTCCAAGTTCCTAATTTGCTTATAACTGCATATCGGTTTATTGCGATGCATTTTATATACAGTGTATTTCCAACAGTTGATGTATGAATTACTGACTTTTGTGTTCCTTCATCATAGATATAATCACCGTCTCCATCATATGTTATTACGTTAAAAGTATTGGCTGCATCACAAAAAAAAGAGAATTCATAACCAATTTTATCTGAGGAGGTAGCTACTGGAAGTCTAAATGTAATAGTCGCAGTTGCATTTGTATTTTTAAAAAGAGTGCCTGATTGCGATTCTTGGATATTATATGTAGCAGCTCCAGAATTGTTAACAACTGATCTACGCCTGGCTATTGTCGGGATGCCTGTTGTGGAATTGTGAGCTATTTCTAGTTGATTGCCTGCCAGAATTTGACCTTGAGTTAATGCACCAGCATTATTGCCCCATAGGCCTTGGCCCAAAGTATAACTAGAATATCCTGTTCCGCCTTCTGAAGCCAATTTTACGTTATTTATGTCTTGTTTTATTATCTCTTTAATTATTCCTGTTCCGAAGTTTTCTCCACTCCCCCTATAATTTTCAAAAACGGTTATGAAAGAAGTAGCGCCTGCGTCAATATTTCCATAATAATTCCCCCCAACATCTGCAATTATTACAGCTGGATTTGCATCAGTATTTAAATCCCCGCTTAAATCACCACCAACTGTTAAATAATTGGAGGAGCTTGTATACGTCTGACAAAAAATTGTCATGTCCCCAGAACAGAGTACGCGTACTCTGTTTGAAGTAAATGATTGAATTCTGCCTATAAAAGAATTACAAATTACATTTATTTTTGCCAAACCAGCAATTCCACTGCAATAAAATGTTGCATAACCGTTAGTTCTTGATTTTATATTTTGTGCATTAATGTTTATTGTTTCATTGCCATGCACAGTAATAAAACCTTGATTTGATGTTGCATCAGCTTCAAATATTTCGTTACATTTAAAATAACATAAAACACCAGAGGAACTTGTGGACACGCTTCCGTTAACTTTAAAGCCTATCTTGTCTACGGTTACCGATCCATTTCCAATAGAACAACCCGCTTGATAAATTAAAGTCGCTCCCTCCCCAATTATTGATGACCCTTCTTTTTGATATAAATTAGGTTCTGTATATGTAGCTTTGTCCAAAATTTGAATGCAATTAAAAGTTGCACCATAGTTTAGCAATAAATAATTCGCCATCCATACGCTGGGAACAGATGTAGAAGGATATTTTCCATCACGTTTAATCCACCTAGTCTCAGAAGCATCCCATGCAATGACTGTGTGAGCATCAAAACTTTGATTTGTATTAGTTTTGGTCGGGTCGTTGTCAGTAACAGCAGAGTCACAAACGTAACAATATCCATCTTGAACAGCGGCTAGGGTTGGAAATGTCGCAGAAGTTGTTATCCAGCCATCGCCTAAAGGAACCCTATCAACTCCAAATTGTTCAACATAGATGACGCTTTGGATGTACTCATTAATTAAATTTGTTTGATCTATACCTATTATGTTTTTCATTTTTATTTTCCTCTTAATCGCTGTAGTATATAGCTTGAATAATATCTATATTTTTCTTCAAAGCTATTGCGTCAATCCACGAAATAATTGCACTTGAAATAGTAAAATTAATACCCTCATCTTGTAAAATTCCGTTTCTATACAGATGTAATGTTTTAGTATTTGATGGAACATTACTCAACGTTAATGTTGTTTGCCCATCCGCCAAAATATCCATCCCAGAATAATAATTTATGCTGGTTGGATTAGAGCTATTAGATCTTGCGCTATCAATTCCTCCTATGTCAGCTATCGTAGCAAAAACATTTGAAATTGAGGGGGAATTTGCATTTGTTATAGCATCATATTCGGCGGATTTAGAATGATAATATTCGTCAACTAATCCTCCTTGCAAACCAGCTAACGCATTGTGCGTTGGTTGGAGCGAATCTACATAAGCCGTTGTTGCAACTTTAGTAGAATTATCGCCGGTTGATTGAGTAATAGCCTTGCTGCCATCTGGCAGCGTCAAATTATCATAATTATAAATTTTAATTGTTGCCAAACCGCTATCTATTCCACCAGTTCTTTTTCCACACTTAACTACTACTAATGACCCGCTTATCGTTGCAGATGTCGTTATATTTCCGTTAAATTCTCCACCAATATTAAGATAGATAAAGCTATTATTGGTATTTCCTATGTTTATATTTCCTGTATAATTTCCAGTTAGATTTATAAAGACTTTTCCTTGGGTATCATAAATATTTATGGCCCCCGAAACATCTTTACCTGAATGCTTGAAAACTGCGCCATTCCGTATTGACACGAAACTTTCGGCAATAGAAGCATTTACAGATTCTATTGCCGAGTGCATAAATCCTTCTAAAATTTCAAATGACCGGCCATTAATGCTTGCCGCATTATATACATTGCCTTTAACAAACGATGCTCCAGCACCAGATCCTACTTCTCTGATTATTCCTCTAGTTAAAGTTGGAGTTGTTTCAATATTAATTCTTTCAAAAATTAACGATGTATTTTGTTTCATTTTAATAAAATTAGTAAGAAAAAGAGAAGCATTTGCAGCATTTAGGTGTAGGTATTCTGATGTAAAATCTAGATTTCCATTTGTATCATAAACCCCGCTATCATTTATTTTAACTCCAAATTGATTATTTTCAGTTGGTGTTTGCGCTGTAGCTTCGGTTAATCCTTTTTGTGGAGTTAAAAACGCCAAAGCAAGATTCTTACCGCTAACAATAAAATCATTTCCATGCTTTCCAACATAATATAAATTTGATTCCGGAGGTGGTATATATGCTTGAGCCCTTGCACCAGCACCGCCAGCAATGCCCTTTAATTTTGATCCTGGATAAAATTTACAAAGCCCAGCAATTAAATCAGCGGCTAAATTGGTTGCACCTCTTCTAGTTATAAGTGTTCCAATATGCGGAAATTTAGTAGTAAACGCATTTTCTATGAAAGCATCTGTATTAGATAAGTATGCGTTTTCAGCGCTCGTTAGATTTGCATATATTACTTGACCATATTGCATGACGATATTTGGCGGATTTGTTTGCGGTAGATAAAAAAATCTAAGAATAAAATACGGTTTTTCAGATGGAACCTCTTTTAACGCATCAGTTGGATTTGCAGCTGTTATATCATTATATACGCCATATGGTATTGGACTTCCTTTTTTCAAAAAAACGTCCTGAGCAACATCAAAAAAGAATAAATTTGGGTCGTTGTTAAAAAATCCGACCCTGAACATAAAAAAATTAAGCTCAGGAGGTACGGACAAGCGTCCTGAATTATAGCTATCTATATCAAAATTTATTGCTGATGGAAAAATGAATGAAAGAACTGCTCGATTAAGATGTAAATTTGCCCCGTTGGGCGATAAAACATCCTGCAGTTTATTAATTTCTCCTATTTCTTGGCTCCAATTAATTAGATCGCTCTGATAAGTTATGCCATTCAATAATGATAATGATTTTACTTCAGAAATTTGCGTTGGAGGCGTACTATGATCATCGTGCCTCACAAATCCTACGCTTACGTTTTTATTATAAAATTCTTGGATATCAACCGTTGGAACTGCATTAAGTTCTATAATATTTTTATTAACATCAACATAAATATACGTAACATTGGCTGTTTCGATATTATTTGGCTTCCGCGGCAATTGTTCAGGCAATATAACGGTTTTTATATCATACGGAGAATCATAATTTTTAAAAATAAATGTATTTTCTTTTATGATATATTTTTGCGAATCGAGAGGATCAATTATCATCCCATCACCGCCAATCCATGCAGTTATTTTGATTTCCGATGCTATACAAGATGCGGATTTTAACTCAACTATATTAATTGTCCCGCTGCCAGTTATAACATCATTGGCAATATTTCCAACGCGCTCCCAGCACACGATTTTTATGTTTGTATTGTCATTTGCGGTTATTATTGATTCGAAATTACCAGTTACATTTATGGTCACATTAGTCGGCTCAAAACCAGTGGCGGCCTGCAATTCGATTTTATTGCCTTTCCATCGAACTCCAACATTTATATAGGCATTCGTTCCTTTATCTTCAGCAGCTATAGCCGGAAGAGCGAAGAGATCATATCCAATCCCATCGTTAAACACTTCACCTACTTTTATCTCAACATGTCCTCCTGCAGCAATAATATTGCCATCCAATGTATTGACTAATTTTTCGCCAATTTCAGCAGTTTTATCAACATTTTGCCCATAAAGAGATAGCGTGCCTTGTAGATTTTTTATATGTACATTATGACCACTCTCGGGAGATACGGCTAGCGAACCAATAATCCTGGCATTTCTCATGTCCAAATCGATGTAATCGCCAAGCTGTACAGGAACTGGGAAGTAATATAACCCGTCATCAATGCATTTTATAACAATTCGATTATTAGCATCAGGACTTTTTGATATTGCCAAATTATTTGCATTTTCGACATGGGCTAAGGCGTTTGCGATATTTAAACCACTTTTTGTGTCATTACCATTTTCACGCAAATGGATGATGTCTGTTTCAGCAACACCCGTATCTACGTATAGTTTCGTGGTCAAATCTTTTGCAACTATTGGCTCAGCTCCACCTTGGACAATTCTTGATGTGGTTAGCGGTTTTAAATTAATACTGTCATCTAGCCAGAGTGCATTATCGCCTAAGATGCCCCACAAATTTGCTTCTGTCCATACTATTTCTTGTCCAACTAAAAAAGATTGTCCAGTATTTGTACGCGTTGGATCATTGTCGATCACATCAGTGCATATAAAATAAGTCCATCCTACTTGCACCTCTGTTGGCAATGGAAAATCAGCAGGAATATTTATAATGCCTTTGATTATGATAGTTCCGCCTTCAACTTCAGCGTAAAAATCTGTTATTCTTTTGCCTGGAAACCGTTTTTTGTCTGCCATTTATTATTACTCCACGTCAAATTGTAAATTTATGTTTGTACCTGCACTGGCATTGCGGACTTCAAAAATTAATGCTCTGTTATTAATAAGTTCGCGGCCTGCGCCCGTTCCTTCATCAAAGGCATCGCCTTTTGATGGTAACCATGTGCATGTTCTTATCCATGTTTTATCATCAAGAGCCCCTTTTAGCCATGTAATAACATCAGCACCATCCAATACGCCGCTAACATCAACTTGTAAATTGCCATTGGCATATATTGGTTTACCGTCATAAGTATCTACAGATAGATTAGCCGTTTGATTTTTGAAAATTACTTTTGCCATTTTTATACCTCAAATAATATGATAATTTTTGAAGCATACTTCTTTTTATTTATTTAGTCTATATAAAATATATTGATTTTATCGCTATTTTATCTCCATTTAAGGCCATATCTAATAAAAATATACGCTTCTGGCTGCTTTACAAGGCAATCTATGCATAATGTATAAGCTATTTAATAAATATAGCATCAGCTATAATACATCATTGTTATCAGATATAAACTATATGGCATAATACCGCCTTAAACGCTGTTTAAGCGATTATACGCCTTTCCTTTATAATCATATAAAAATAGTTTTTTAATTGTTTATATAGCATTTAATGCGCCTTTATTTTTTCGTGATTCTAGATTTGTAGGATATTCTAATAAAATCTTGTAAATAAACGGCTTGACTTTATGCAAGTTATAGTCTATACTATCGGTATAACATAAATTTAATAGGAGAAAAAGATGAAAAAATTATTATTTTGTTTGCTTTGTTTAATGCCGATGTTTGTATTTGCAGACGGCCCACATCCATACCAAAATGATTGGCACGCTACTTTGAGCAAAAGTAATCCTTATGCACAACATTTTTTCCACTATAATTATGGTGATAATTTCCCCTATTATCAGACTATGAAAATCCAATGTTATTTTACAATTGAAGATGGTAACGGGCCGGAGAAATACTACACCATTATTGATTCTTTACAAAATTATACTGGGACGCAATATACCATAGGGGCTAACGCCGGTTATAATGATCCGTTTTGTGCAAAAATTGAGAACCAGTTTTCTGGTAAGCCGTACACGCAAGTCGGCGGCTATTTATCATTTACCATTCCAGATGCACAGCTTGAGACTATTTATGATACAAAAATACATATAGCTTGTGCTCCTTATGCTTGCGGTTAGGTTATATGCCCATACAATCGCCATAGATTACAAGATTTACTTGAGAATTCTCAAAAACCAAACCTTTTTCTGTTTTATGAATGCCCTGTTGCACTTATAAATGGACTAAATAACATTATACGAGGTGGGATTGACAATGAAAAATGAAAAAACTAAAAAGAAGAATGCACCACACTTGGTATC
>Ga0307377_10003357_pt1 | contig 18161 bp, 28 predicted proteins | sample TR3MG_FD_202535 | JGI IMG/M metagenome (GOLD analysis project Ga0307377, IMG submission 202535) | Soil microbial communities from Risofladan, Vaasa, Finland - TR-3 | ecosystem: Environmental > Terrestrial > Soil > Coastal area > Acid sulfate soil | place: Finland: Risofladan, Vaasa | collected... | reverse complement strand
AATGGCAGCGCCAAGGACGTATCGCCAGCTGGACGTACCAGACGCCGACCGCGATCCTTACCACCAACCACAATGCGCTTCGCACCCGCAGCTACCAGCATATCGCTGATCGCCAAAGCGTTGGCCATCGGACGCAGCTTCTGGGTCTTCTCGTCACCCACCATCGAAGCAGAAGCGTCCACCAGCACCACGGCACCCTCGCAGCTGACCGGGAACGAAGTAGCCGCCTGAGCAGCTTTCTCATCCAGCGCGGCCCGAATTTCGCTGTCCATGCCACGCTCGTAAGCGTAGATGTACAGTTTCGTCGCGTCGTAACGCTTCGGGTCGAACTCGACCTTCGTACCAGCCTGCTCCACGCGCCGCTGGTGCTTGATTTTCTGACCGTCCGTGAAGGCACCCGTCTTCGCCGTCAGACGCAGAACGTCGTCGTGCGACTTGTTCGGGTGGAACTTCGACCGAATACCCTCGAGCACCTCGGGCGGCAGCCGCTTGCCAGCTGACAGGTCATCCCGAGCTTCTACGAAGGCACGCAGAAGCGGAGTATCCCAACGGCCTTCCGTTGAGCTCATCACGAACGCCACGCACTCCTGAGCCGTGTCCTTGTCGCCTTCTACGTGCTTCCACACGTGCTCCGACAGAATTCCACGCTCCTTGTTCGTCAGCGCACGCTTACGGCAGATGCTGCCGATGGTGCTTGACATACGCTTGCCCCAGGCGTGCTGCAGGGCCAGCTTCATCTTGCGACGGTACTTGACACTCCACCACGGGAGCTTGTCAGAACCGAGCAGCAGATGAAGGATAACCCGACGCGTACGGCTGTTGTTGCAACCAGTCTCGCGCAGCATCCCGAACAGCTGGAACATACGAGGAGCCGTGATGCTCTCTGCGAGCGCACAAATTACCTCGCGCTCCATCTGGAGCTCGTAGTTGGTCGGCTCACCAACACCAGGCCACTCGAGCAGCATCCACGAAGCGAGCTTTCTCGAGTTGTCCATCAGACCCGACAGGCACGCCAGCAAGCTGTACGACTGTCGGTCCATACCGAACAGAGTAGCGTGTGCCAGGCGCTCTGCGCGCATTTGGTCTTCCCGAGTGTTGTAGTGGGTCGCTCGACCCGTACCCGTGGTCGCGATGTCGAGGAAGCTCGTTACAACGCGCCCAACGATACGCTTCTGGCGATCGTTGATGTCGTCGATGGGCTGTCCTCGGAGCAACCGCGTTGCCAGGCCGTGCACCTCGGGGATGCCGTACTGCTCACAGAACACCCGATTACTCGTGGCGACGTCGCGGATACGCTTTGCTTCAGCGCGGTCCGCTACGATGTAGCCGTCGAGAATTTTACCATCGGGTCCTGGGACTGCTTTGAGTCCAGGCTCCACGGACAGTCCGAGCTTGAGACCCAGCTTGGTACCCTTGTCGTTGGCGTCCATGAAGAGGACGTGCGAGGTGGTACGGGTAGCTAGCTCCCGACGCAGATCGGTAGTACTTAGTCCCTTACGCATGTTGGTAGCCTCCGTTTAAATAATACAGTAGACAACAAAAAAGGGTCCAACACTACTGCATGCGGACCCTTCCACGCCTACTTGGCGTAAAAAATAGTTGGTGGTAGTTCGAGGGTTACGGGTGTTGAATATGGGATTTGAACCCATTACGTCTTCGATGTTAGCGAAGTGCTCTAACCAATGAGCTAATTCTGTAGTAACCCTACAGTCCACCAAGCTTGAAAATTAGTGAGAGGTAATGTTGAAGTACGTGTTGAATGTCAGCGCTCTACCGTTGAGCTACAAGGGCCATAAAGAGGGCCCTCGATGGGACTTGAACCCACAACCTCTGCCGTGAAATGGCATATTCTGTACTTACTTCTGCGTCCTCTCGAATCGTGTTCCTTGCGTATCCTTTTCAGCGCAACGCGCTGGGTTTAGTTAGTGAGAGGTAAGGTGTCGGTAAATGATGAACGTTTGTTCTAAGCTACTCCCCGATAAAAGCCGGGGAGCCAGGACTTGAACCTGGGGTTTACCACTTTGGAGATGGTTGCTTTACCATTTATTCTGTACTTACCGTCTAGTCCTCTCGAAGCTGTATCTCTTCAGCACAGTGTGCTGGGAATTTAAAGTCGCGGTAGTGTCCGGGTAAAGAGATGGATGTTTATCCACAGCTTATGTGGCTGTTGCCTTTACCAGTTTGGCTATCGCGGCGTAAATGCCGCGACCAGGACTTGAACCTGGAAAATTTCCTGTACTTACCCAGTAGTCCGCGAACTCGTTGTATCGTTTGCAGCGTCTCCGCTGGTTTTAATTAGATCGAGGTAATGTGAGAGTAAGAGGTGAAGTACAAGGAGCGGGGTTTGAACCCGCGACCTTCGGTTCCGTAGACCGACGCTCAACCAGCTGAGCTATCTTTGTGTTTCTGTACTTACTCTACCGTCCTCGAAAGTTTGATTTCCTCAGTCTGAGTTGCATTGTAGCGGCTGGAACCGATATGTCAAGCCTCAAATCGCCAGCCGTGTCGGTTTTTTGTGGACGAAAGAGTAGGCCCAGTATAAAAATCCATTGGGGTGTTTATAGACACCACTCTGAGTCCACCCCTTACTCTTCAGACGTTGCTGAGTAGGCGTATCATTCACGTCCACAATACGGTATACCCTTCCTCCATGCACAACCGGTAGCCAAGAGGTACTCAACTTGGCTACCCCCTCAAACAAACGTTGATGTACGTTTCGCTGGATTAGGAGCTCCTCTACCTCGCTACGACAACAGGGGTCAATCTCAGAGGGTGCAAGTACGCCTTGTTGGATTAAATCCGCGAGGAGTTCTTTTGTGGCGCCCTCCTCATTGGTGGTCACGAAGCAGGAGTAGGGGTTAGTCATTGCCAGAGAGCTCCATAGTACAGCTTTCGCAGTAGTAGTCGAGCTCGTCGGCATCGGGACGTACAGTACCGTCTCGAGCGTTGCACTCCGTGCAGGTCTTCTCGAAACGGAACGCCATCTTGTTGTACGTGCGCACGGTCCACTTACGGAACTCTTCGGACAACGGTTGGTTACGAGCTACATCGTTGACGTGGTCCATCATCTGGATGCAGTCGCCACAGTAGATAGAAGTCTCGTCCACGGAGCCACGGCAGAACTTACACTGGCCGTCCATTACCTCGGTTCTCTTAGCGGAGCGGTGCTGGGGACGAATGTAGACGTCACCTCGTCCCGTGATCACGAAGCCCACAGAAACTACTTGAGCAGGCTTAGGAGGTTCTTTTACAGTCAGACCACCGCGCTCTCCCAGAAACAACGTCTCTCCCAAGAGGCTCTCGTAAGTACGGTCACCTGTGCCCACGTAGTTCAACAACCCAGGTACGAGGCCACTCACAACGATGGGAACAGTGTCACCAGTAAACGCATCACGTTGAGCAACACCCATCACCTCATGCTTCATCGGGTTCTCTGGACAGTGGGCCATCGCCACTCCGCATTTCCCTGACTCGATCGCGTAAACAGGAGTTCCTTCACCAAGCTCCTCAACGGTGTGCATGGCGACGATAATAGATTCGTTTTCAATGCTCATCTTTTTGCAGCTTTCTTTGGACCCTGTCAATTTCTGCAGCGATGAGAGCTCCAGCTATCACAAGGCTACGCAGCCGAGAATGCTTCTCACGCTTGTCCCACTCCTCGTCCCAGGGCCACGTGTCGGGAGCAATGTAAGAAGTGTGCTCCGGGAGCGCATTGTCTGCGTAGCACATTGCAGCACGGAGGAGCCCACCTCGCTGCTCACCTTTGTCGTCGTGCTCAGCGGACCAGCCCTCGTCGCTGATTTGCCGTAGACGTTCTTCTGCTATCAACTGCGCGCCCGGAGAAAAGAGCTCGTTGTCGAAGCCAACTACTTCAAGTGCTTTTCCAGCACTGCTTTTCCCTTGCCGCTTCAAGTGGCACACAGCACAGCCACAAGTGGTTATGTCGTGCTCCTGCACCTCTGCTTCTGCGGGAAGCTCCCACCCCTTCACCACCTCTATATTTCCGACAGTCCCTTGTATTTTCCGTACAGCACCGCAAGCTAAACAAACTGTTTCTGTGCTCCTGTTACGAAAACGAAACTTCTCGTGCTTACACTCAGCTGCTCGAGCTATTTTCTCAGCGGGGGTAGGTCTGTGGCCACGGGTCGACCGTTTCGTTTTTCGTGTTCCCCGAAACTTTGTTTGACTCATCTTCGCACCAGCCCAAGGGTGCGCAGGAGAAACCGACGCCATCCTGTAGCTCTTACGGTTACCCACCCCTCCTTCTGGCACTTCCAGCATGGTTGGAAAGTAGGCAGTAGTTTGTCTGACGTCATCTGAATCACTGCAGGGTGGCAGACACAGTTGGCACACGGCATGTTGTGCTCTGCCATTGGGGAGCCACCGAAGTTGTTAAACTTGATTTGGGCGAGCTTGTCCACGCGCTCGTCTACTGAAACTAGATGCGTCTGCTTGCTCATTCGGGCACCTTTCCATTCATGAGCTCCTGGTAATTGAATTTCTTACCCAAAGCCTCGATGACGCCAACCCTCTTTGCAGACCAGCCGACGATGCTATTGTTGTACATGAAAACGTGGGAAGGAACGAGTACCCGCTTCTGGAGAAAGAAGCGCCCCTTCTTCGTTGTTTGCCACAACCCCGACTCCCGCTTGGACGAATCGTCTTCGTTGGGCTTCGTTGTCGCCAGCCCCCACGTAGCGCTGTACGGGTAGTCTCTGCCAACGTGGAAGCACTTGGAGTGATGAACCCAATCCTTGGTACGACGGTGCTCACGAAACAACGAGATGAGGAAGGCCACCATGTTGGCGTTGAGCTTGCGTGGGTAAACCTTGACGAACTGGCCGCAGCATGGGCAACACTTACCCTCTCTAGCATTGTCAGCAAGGCGCCGCTGCTCATCCAGCATCGCAGGGTCACGAGGCGCTGGCAGAATTTTCGCCATCGCTTCGATGATGTGACCCTCGACTTTGATCTGAGAAGCCATTTTCACCGTAGCCTTTCCTCCAAGGCGTCAGCCATAACCGCACACTCAGCCGCAAAACCTTCCCAGAACGCGCGGTAACCAGGAAGGGTGTTGACGAACGCCTCCCATTCTGGACCTGGACCTCCCGTGCTTACACAATGAGGTTGAACAGCGTCCATCACGTCCTCGAGGGACCTTCGCGCAGCGTCGTCCGCTGTAAGCAGGTATTGCTGCCATGCTTGTCGGTAGGTGCGTTGTGATTCTTCGATGGTAGGTGTCATTTCAAACCGATTGTACAGTTTTCAGTTTACGCAGGCGCCCCGCATCTAGGACAGTCGTTACGTTTGTTGCCGTCAAACATTTGTCCACAGCGGTCACAAAAAGCTACCCATGCAGGGCCGTTGCTCCTGTTGGGACGGTCACTGTGCATTCTACCTGTAGTCGTCTTGACAACGGGCAGACTTTTCACGTTTAAAGGAAGTGTGCGGGGACTGCCGGGTATGTGGCTGTACAGCTGCTGCAAGTTCATTTTGGCGTAGCATCTGGTGCAGAACCTACGACGTCCATCAGGTTCTTTTATTTCCAGTACAGCGTCCACGTCGTGCGTTAAGCAGTGGGTACAAGTAAGCAGCGCACGCCCCTTGTAATTCTGGAGCCACTGGACTCTGTCCTCTAACTCCTCGCCGGTAGCGAGGAGGGACGTGAACAACGCCTCTGTTTTGTGCGCCCTGTCGCCGTTCTCGATGGCTTTGTTGATTTTTTGTTGGAATCCAGCGGCGATAGCGAGGCATTGGATGTCGATGTAAAGCTGGCGTGTGATCCAGCGGATGATGGTACCTTCACCTCGAGCTCCCGCGTCCGCGAGGTGTAGATCCACAGCTGGGTTCAGTTCGGCTTCGGTGAGCGTCATTGTTGTACTCCCGATACTATTTTACAAGATGTGGGGATTTTTTGAGGAAGGATGCGACTGGAGAGAGTCGAACTCTCACGAGCACAAAGGCTCACATGGACCTGAACCATGCGTGTCTACCATTCCACCACAGTCGCAGATGCTGCCGGGGAGACTCGAACTCCCAAGAGGACAAAGCCTCACATGGCCCTCAACCATGCGCGTAGACCAATTCCGCCACAGCAGCAGACAGTTCCCCTATGAATGCTACACCAGATATGTCAAGGGGAGAAACTAGGCTACGCGTCGGTACGTAGCGCCACGGAAGCGGATTGTCTGGGGAGGTACAGAAGCCTGCAACCGTTGTTTCTTCGGCTCTGGAAGAACCGTGATATCTTTACCCACAGCGTTGCGCAGGTAGTTCAGGGTAAGCGCGTCAAATTCGGCAGCGTTACCTTTTTCATCTACCAGCGCGTGGCTTGAATCTTCCTCGAGCTTCGTGTACACGAGTTTTGGTCTGCCAGTCTGAGGATCGACTGCGTACGCCCACGAAAACACTATTTTTATTTTGGGCTCCACGAACTTCCCGCGCCAGTACAGCTGTCCCTCGAGGGTTGTCCTACCGCCCCGGAACTCTTTACCGTCGAGGGTCAAGTCCTCGTGCTCTACGCGGGGCACGCTCCATTTGATACGATCCAAAGCGTTCGTGGGAACCACGTCGTTCTGGACCGCTTCTTCGGGAGTGAGCTCTGCTGGTTGCTGTGACTTATCGACCAGCAGCGCGTAGACGAAGCCACGGTAGCGGACGCGCCGAGGTTGTGTGAGAGTTTTGGATACGAAGTACAACACGGTGTGTGACTTTCTGCGGAGTTGCCCAACAGAGAGTAACTAGGGAATGACTGGTGTGAACTGCACATCGCAGTCGGGGTAGACCTCGAGGCCCTCGCCAGGCATCGCACCAACGATGTCGGTGATCTCCACGCCCCTCGACGTACCCTTCTTACTGCTTCCTTCTTTCTGCGCGGGCAGCAGGACATCCTTGCGGTGACGCGTTGGTAGATGGTAGCCGATACCGTCCTCAACCTCACCAGGAGCTCCGGTGACGAAGTGACATTCTACGTTGGCATTGAGGTCTTGACCTGTAGGATTGTGGAGCATGACACGCACGGTAACCTGGTAGTCGCAAGATCCTGCCTGGCAGCCACCCATAGAGACAAACGGGAGTAGTAATTGTACGCCGTAATGGGCGACAATCATATCAGGTTTTCCCTTGTACTCCTCAACCTTTGTTTCTCGTGTGCCGCAACTGTTTTTGCCACCGCAACCTAGCACGAGGACAAACAAGATCATCAGACCTAGCTTCGTAAAGACTTTCATTTTGCTCTCCTTGTGAGGGGGTATGGGCCCGCTCGGATTTGAACCGAGGCTCGACGGTTTATGAGACCGCTGCTTTGACCAACTAAGCTACAGGCCCTTTTACACTAGCTTATTTCGAGTGCTTCCAGTACTTCACGCATTATATCTTGCCACACCCAATCCTCGCTCATCTTCACGAGGCGTACTCGTTCACCGGTTGGAATATCGAAGGAGATCTTCCACACCGTGGTATCCTTCAACGCGTGCTCGTACGCTTCTTTCAGCGTAGGGAAATATTCGAGCGTACCTTCTCTATTTCTTGTCTGTATCGCCATAGTCTTTAGGAGGCTCCGGAAAGTGACCTTCAAGTATCCATGACAGATCGATGTAGCCTCGACAAGTGCCACATCGAAACCTGTACTCGCCCACCAAGAAAAGATCTTCGCAGTAGTTAGGCACTTCGCAGCTACAAACAGGGCGAGGACGAGTCATCATCCCGAGAAGCTCTCGAATCCAACGTCCATTGATTTCGATCTCGTCCATCACTTATTACTACGCATGATGTTCCGTTGCATTTCATCTGAACAAAACGCAGCAAACTGAGCCAGATGCCCATTGGTGAAGATACAACTCTCACCAGTGCTGCTATCTGCTATGAGCTTCACTACGGTTCCCACTGGAAGGTGGTCACGCATAAGTAAGTAAAGAAAGCTCGTGAGAGGGTCTGCGCTGCTGTACTTTGGCATCTTGGCCATGAACGTCTTGAGCAAAGCGTCCGACAACGACGTGTCCTCTGATTGCGTGTTTTTGGCTTTGCAGAGTTCATCGCGTTCTTCTTTGTTGTGAATGGGCATCGTAATCCTCCTAGAGCAAATCGTAATTCTTGGCCCACTTGCGGACCGCGTTGTCGGACACACTATACTTCCTACCGATGGCGGACCAACTCATTTTCTGAATATCCTTGACCAATGTGGCTTTCATGGGCCGCTTGGTACGACGGAGCGCAAGACCCTTGCAGGCGTTGGAACAGTACTTTTTCTGGCTACCTGTGAGATCACCATCACAGATGACACAGTTGCCCCGCTTCTTCTTGGCTCGAGCGGAGATGTGCTCTGTCCGCCTGATGCCGAAGCGTTCGATGCCAGGAGCTCCTCGAGCGAACCAGGCGTGGAGCTTGTGATGCATGCTCTTGGGGAGCACGATGATGTTGATAGGTTTGTTGTGAAGCGGGTCACCGTCGAGGTGGTGCACTTCCTCATCATCGCGAAGATGACGCCCCAGCATCTTCTCGGCCACGATGAGGTGGTAGTGCACGTAGCCTTTCCAGTTGTTGCTGGTCAGGGCTGCGTGATAGTCAGGACTGTAGACCATTAGGTAACCGTTGAGGAGACGGTCGCTCTTTTTCCTACTCATCCTTCTTACGTCCTAGACAATCGCGTGCCATGCTGGAATGGGAGGGGTGGGAGTTTCCACCCCTCCCGGGTTAATTAACCGTTCCAGTCAGCAGGAGGCTGGCAGCCCTTCTCTGCATCCTTGGGGAACGGATTGGCCACATGTACCTTTCGGCTGAGGTCGATACCTCGGGACTCGAGACCCTCACGGTCGTCGTAGTGGATGGCGAAGACTTCAGCTGGACGGTCTTTTCGATTGAAGCTCACTTCCGTTACCTCGTGCGAGGCTTTCTTCCCAAACGCGGTTCCGATGTTCTGCTTGGACATTGTTTTGGTACTCACTCTACGTGCGCTTCGTGGTGTTCCTCCAGTTGACCGGATAACGCTGTTGCTGGAAATGGTTCCCGACGTGGGCTCCTCACCAGCAACGGATACGCTGTTGACGGAATGGGTGACTTCACCAGCGTCGCAGGTTTGGGTGATGCCACTGCTGTCACATGTAGTAGTAAACCAATCGGCTACAGGTGCTCCAGTACTATCGCTACCACGGTAAGTAAGCGGCGTGAACGTGATGGAAGAAGATGGGTAGAAGTGGTAAGCAGGGGTATCCTCCTCGAAGATCGCGCAGCCGATAACTCCAATGTTTCGGCTGTCGCCCTTCTTCGCTGCGTAGGCTTTACCTTTACCTGCGAAAACGAATTTCGCTACGTCGTCGTCGTCGAGACGCCACCCAGGAATCTTAAGGGTCTGGAAGGGGTCGACTATGTACCCCTTACCCTCAATGCTTCCTTTCTTTCCGTCCATGACGGACAGACCATCGACGGTCATCACCGCCAGGACACGTGAACCGGTGTTGTTGCGCACTAGTAGCGTAAACTCGGAACCTGGTCGTCCCTCGAGGTAGTACCTCCCTTTGTGTGCATACTTGGTTGTGGATTTTCCGTGAATGAGAACGTCAAACTCGTAGTTCGGCATTCGTCTCTCCTGCCCACTCCTACGTGGGTCTTCTTGGTTATGCCTGCGCATCGCAGGACTTCACACAGGGGCACAACGCCCCTATGTATATTTAACAAGATAGAGAGTGGATTTGACGACGGAGCTAACCGTGGGCGCTCATTTTGTTGGCAGCGGGGTGGCATGCTGAACAGTTGCTGTTTTTGCATACACGTCTTTCCGTATGCCCCTTTGGAACTGTTTTCAGGTAGTTATCGATGAACTCTTTTGTACATTTTTCGCGTTGATCGCCCTCAACGAAGTTCCCTTCCTCATCGAACAATCCTGTGACGATGAATAGGCGTAGCCCTGCAGGCAGGAAACGTACGAGCTCGTTGTAACCATGCTCGTAACCAGGACAGAAGCAGAAGCCAGCTGCGACTACCTGCCGTCGTGTGCCAAAGGTACACAGCAAGGTCTCCGTGTCGAACTGTGTCACACGATCAAGGATTTTACCCTCTTCATCAAACACGTTGATGGTGTGCCAGATATGGTTATCTGTACCAATACTCCTATCGTTCATGTCAAATTTCATTGGTGTACTCTCTTGTTAGGTTGTCTCTGTTATATTTTACAAGGTTGGAGGAGAAAAGGGCACGGGGGGATTCGAACCCACAACACCCAGTTCCGGAAACTGGTGTTCTTCCACTTGAACTTCGTGCCCGGATATCCTAAGCTTCACCACTGCCGTGGCAAATACCGCAGGTCATGCGCGATTTGACGCCTCCTTGTTGGTGCAGCACCACACCACTTCCCCGACATTCCCTGCAGACGACCGGGAGCTCCTTGGACGCCTTGTGCTTCTTGTCATCGAAGAGAATGAGCTCGCCAGGCGGTACACAGAACAGGAGCTTTCCACAAGAAGGGCAGCCTGGCGTTGTACCGATTATCTCACTGAGGTGTGCCACTAGAGGAATGGCCATCTTACCATCGCAGTCGGGGCAGTTGGTGTAGAGAGGTTTATTCATCTTGAAGCTCCTTTGGGCCATGCAGGACTTGAACCCGCGTTTTCGGTTTAGGAGACCGATGTCCTCTCCACTTGGACGAATGGCCCAGGCGTCTCCTCTAGATGCGCATCTAGAGGAGACTATGTTGGGAGCGACGTGGCTGGCGGGGAGGGACATCCAGTAACGACAGGCACGGAGGCTCCTTAAAAGCTATGTGTACGCCAATCCAGAAATACCCAAGTAGGGATCTTTTTCCGTAGGGAACGTAACCACTCTACCTATAGCACGGTGCAGGTCATCAGGAAAGACCCCTGTGGTCACTTTTCCTTCAGGTCCAGCAATCGGGAGGCACTTGTTGCTCAGAAACCACTCAGCGTTCTTGTCGTAGAATGTGGTATAAATTTGAAACTGACCACCTCCTACCACGACACTGAAGCAGCCTTCCGACATCCCACCTAATTTGAACCCCACAAAAATCTCGTCGGGGTCTCCTGTAGACAACGCGGCTGCGCGTCCTCCTTTAGAAGGGGCTGCCACAAGACAAGCACCCTCTGCTGGTTGCGCTTCTGCATCATGAGGTGGAGGAGCCCCTGCCAACTCGTGGGTAACCTTGGAACCAAACATAGACCTCGTCAGATCAATAGCCTGCTGCATAGGAAGGTAAGCACTGGGAGCTAGTCGGAACTTACCACCCCCTCGGTTAGCCAACCTACGCTCATGCTGTGCGTCGGCTCGTTTGCTCAAAGCGACGCAAGGCTCAGATGTGCAGATGTATCCACGTTCACGCACAGCCCGTCGAGCAGCATCATTCGCTGGACGCCCACCTGGGTAGTACATCTCGTCGTCTTCTTTGCCCCACCACATGCATTCCTCCTAGATTTTCTCGCCTACACGCGTCATTGCATTTTTGCTACGCTGGTAAGGTATGTCGAGAGATCCTCCTCGTGCACCTTTCACAAGGGAGGTTGAAAATATTGGCAGTACATCGACAACCGTCTGCCCTTCTCGCAAGTCTGGGCACCCCACAAGTACCAAGTCCCTGGCGTCCAAGACGTTGGATAGCTCCAGCCGTAGTGGCTTCCCACACAACGAGCATGTCTCACGTCCCTTGTACAAGTACATGTTGTTTTTTAGTGGGTCAATGGGAGCATCATCCAACGGCTCTCCTCGAATGATGTAGATGAAGTGGTTACACGGAATGTAGTCGAGAGGAACGTTGGCTGGATGTAGCTCATGGCCTTCTGGAGCTTGCCCAAATATATGCATCCCACCACGTGCTCCTTCGAGGAAGTAATGGTCCACATCTCCACAGGCAATGAGACGCTCCTCCAACGCACGAAGTTCTTCATTGTACGTAGGGAGAAGGAAGAAAATTCGGTTCTGTATATCGAATCTACTTAGCATTTGCTACCGCCTCCATCTTCTTCTCGAGGTGAGTCAGAGGGAACTTCTCGTGCCCAGGTGTAGTGAGATGCTTCGGGCATACTGACCACATAGACACCGTCCAGCCAACGTAGTGCTCCCGCATGAGGGCGTCTCTATCAACACCTTCCACGTTACACACGCGCCACCGTTTACCATCTTCGTCCACAACGACATCATCAGGCCGAATGGTCCTGAAAAAGGAAACTTGAAAGTTCAGGCTTCCTTCCCCAGTGACATAGAATTCGTCACCATCGGAATTACGGATAACATTAACGGCAGGAAAAGAACCCGCGAATACCCACCCACCATCGAAGCCTGTGCCGTAGCACTTCTCACAAGATGCACGTTCCTCGTCTGCACACTCGCACATGAGCTCGCTGCGCTGCTTGCGGTAGAGAAAGAAGCGTTCCTTGTTCTTGAACTTCTCCTGTTCTATACGTTCCAACAGATGCCAGTTGACTGCCATACGTGAACCAGCATTGTAGAGCCACCAACCCTTTTTAGGGTTGTTGCTTTTCTCTAACTCCTCTTGGCGCTTTATTCGAGCTACTTCTTCCTTCTCGTACTGCTCAAGCTGCTGTTCGATACCTTCCTTGGCCTGCACCAGCGCAGCCTTCATCACCTTCCGTTGGAGCTCGATGGAGGGCGTGATGTTACGCGTGCTCAAGTAGACGTCGAGCCAGCGGAGCATTCCATCGACGGCGTGAGAAATTTCTTCCTCCACATTTTTTTGGTCTTCACGCATCGCTTCCCTCCTTACCAAGAATAGCACCTAACAGTCGCACTACCTCTGTAGGCCACCACTTGGTCATCTTGTACGCTGTGGAGTCCTCGGCATTCGATAGCAGCACCAGCTGCTTATCGTCGTAGGTCACTTGCAGTTTTGTTCCATACTCGTTCTGGAAGGTGGCAATGGAGTCAAAGCGTTCACTGGAACCAGCCCACCTGCAATCATTGTCGGGTTCGGACTGAAGATGCCAACCGGAAGGCTTCGCTTTCAGAGAAGGCTCACTTTTGACCGTTCCGGATGCGGGAGGAATTTCTATTTCCGCTACGTCCTCGAGTCTACAGGTCGGGATGTCTACTGGTCTTTCCAGTGGGCCTACTACTTCATTATCTGGAAACTCTTCTTTGTATTCTTCGAGAGACATTTCTTCAGAAAAGTCGACTTCAGGAAAGTAGACTTCGTCACCGCGATCTACAACTAAGTGCCATCTCCCTTTCCCATCTATATTTGCTTTAACCCAGTACACATCCCAGTACGCATCCATGACTATCCTCCGTGTAGCTTACTAGCTGGTTTTACAGTTGTGAGTGGAACTTGAGCGCCTTCAGCTAACAATAGCATGTGCTCCACTGGCACCTGCAACCAAACGGACCGCCTAGTCCAACCTAGTTGAAGCCCCGTAGGTGTAGGCAATAAAGCAGCCACTCGAAGGTCTGCGTAGAAATCTACTAAAGGAGGACCACGTGAATCGTCCACCAACTTTATAGCAGAGCTCTTGATAACAACTTCACCGTCGTAATCTGGAGAGGGCAATTGTGTAACTGAAGGTGGATCTGCATTTACCTGTCGAATGATTGCGTCTGCGTGCCCAACAATCCCATTCGTGAGACTATCCCCCGCATGTCCTCGTACACACTCTGCCATCTCTTTGATTGCAGTGGCCGCCCAAACTATCGAATTTGTGGTTTTATTCTGCATACGAAGCTTCCCAATCTTTTTCTCGTTCATCTAGAACTGTGCTTCACAAACCTCTTTGTTGAAACGTTCTACGTAGTCAATGTGTTTTTTTTCATAGTCACACCCAACCCTTCTTTTCGGCTATCCAATCGGTGACAACAAGCTTACCCTCGTGACCCTTTTTGTACACTTCACTATCGTCGGTAATGTGGGCTAAAGGAACCCACTGTGGCTCCGTGTCGATCTCTGGGATGTCGACCAGGAGAGCCTTGTCGGTAGCGTGCCCGGCATAGCAACCTTCAAATGTAACAGCCATTTTTTTTTATGCACCTACCCCAGGCTGCGGATCAATGTAAACTATACTTCCCTCTTGCAGATCACTGTTGGCTACCGTGTTGGAAATAACGAGCAGCTCACCGCTTTCGTTGCGCGCCTCCCAGGCACGCGAGGAATCTATGGGCTGCCCAGCTTCAGCCAGTGCTAACAGTTGAAGCTGTCCTATACGGGTACTTTCAGCCACGGTTACCCACCTGGCTTGTCCACTAACTACACACTTGAGGTTGAGTTTCATTGTGCTTTGTCCTCCGCTAGTACCAGCCGCGCTGCTTCCAGAGCTTTCTCGGCCATGTAGACACCGAGCGTTCTTCCGGAACTATGAGCAGCTTCAATGGCAGTGCGCATGTCTACTTCTACACCGAGATGTCCAGGCTCGTCTACAGCAGCATCGACGACGAACTGTTCCATCGACATAGACGATTTGTGTGCGGCTGCCAGCACCAGTTCAAACTCCCAATCGTGTAGGTATTTACCTAGCAAAGAGGTTGCCCTGGCGCGCAGCGGCCTTCCACATGCATCACCTAGCAGCGCTCGAACCAGTGAGGCTAAGGCAGCGGCTTTGGAGGTAGTGTTTAACTCGAACCCGCAGTCACTAATCCAAGTCATGGTCCCATCCACTAGGGCTTCGTTCCAGTAGTTGAGACCTAATCGACCATCATGAGGATTATTAAACCTGCCTGAATACTCACCCGATATTTTTTGGCACCCGAGAGTGCAGCCACTTTCGCTTCTGCCTGCCAAAAGTTTTCCATCGGGCGATATCTGGAATGTCTGACTCCGACAGTCTTGACATTCCGTGCTATCGCAACCGTGAGAACAAATAGTCATTAGCCATCCTCCAACTGCATGACGAGCAGCCCGTACAGTTCGACATCTTGGGGGTCGAGGAATTCCAGGTCGTTGGTGTTGAGCATGTAGCCGATCCTCTTGGTGATCGTGCGCCCGGTGAGCTCCTTGGTTTCGGGATCCCACTCCTCGAGGATGAGGGTGTCTCCAGGCTCGCACTTAAAATCTGCTAAGCGTACCTCAAAGCGTTTCTCACCGCTGAGAACCTTCTCGAAGAATGCAGGCCACGTTTTCTTATGGATGGTGTTGGGCATTTTTAATCCTTGAGGACGCCCGCGACGACCGCACGGGAGTTGGTAATCTGCGTACCGATGTAGGTGTACCACAGCCACCCAAACATCGGCGCACCTATTATGGTGTGGTCCACCAGGTGGCACGAAGGCTCAGCGGCGACGCTGCGAACACCAAGTATGTCGGGTGAGCCACAGAGAAACAGGTCTTTTTGCCCAGCGCCGTAATCAGGATACGAAATGTCATGTGGAGAACCCAAACAAAACAGGTGTGTGTTTCCCATAAGAATGGCGTTCTCTGGGTGAAGTCCCAGCGTGCCGGGCTCGTTTGTAAACTTCGCTATGGAATCCCACGCGTCAAAATCCATTTTAGAGAGTGCGTGCGCTGTAGCTAAGAGGTGCGGGGTTTCAATCTGCCACCGTGCTATCTCGTCTCGCATAGAAGAGAACACAGACGGTGTGAACGCTGTAGCTACGAAAACGTTGTTGATCAGGTTACACGATTGGTTTAGCAGGTAGAGCAGAGTGGCGTTGTCGCGTACTGTCCATTTCTTGAGAAGCTCGAGTATTATGTCGCGCACGACCACTGCTGGGTTGCGGTCGTACCAGTCTTGGGTGTGTACTATATCAGCGGACAGATCGTAGTACGTTGTGTACAGCTTATCATTTTTGTAGGTAGCACGTTTAGCCTTCATGACCTCCGGTGCGAACATTGCCACGTCCCGAAACGAATCCTCTTCTAGACAAGTAGCCAAACGCGATCCCGGCATGTCACTACAATCGTGCAGGTAGAGCAGCCGAGGGACAAGGGAAAGATACCGATCTAGTTCTCCCCACGCAAAGTAAGTTTCCCCACCGACCAGCTGGAACTCCTTGGAACGAGGGTCTTGGAGACCTTTCACCACCAAAGCGCGGTCGGTGAGGGTTACTACAACGTCGCGCCACAGCTTCCCCTCGGCCCATTCAGAGTAGAACTGTGCTGGCGGCAACGAGTTGATGTGCCCAGGAGGGCAGATGTTCCCCGCATCATCTCGAAAAACTAGCTTAGCCTTGATCATCGCACAACCTTTCCGATGGACACCAAGAAAGCATTGACTGTCGTTCTTCTAGTTCAGCTAGCGCAACACCTGTTTGCTCGAGCGTGCGTACAACGATGTCACGTGGATGTTCGGCATCTTCTTTGTCCACCCACTCTACAGTTGGGGTCAGTTTGTAGCCATGCTGCTTCGCCAAGAACGGAAACATCTTTTTATAAAAAACGTAGTCGCATATCCTGTCACGAAGTCGAGCAGCTGCTTCTACGTAATGCTCCTGCAAGTTCTGGTCCCCGCACAACTTAGCTACATGTACACGCAGTTTGTAGAGGAGCTCAGCGGGCTTTGCGGGATCTACATCCTCTCTTACGTTAGCCAGCCACGACGTGCCATAAAAATCACTAGCGAAACACTTGCGTGCAAGGAACAGCGTATTCATTGGTTTCAGCTGAACAGCCTCACCACGTGCCATTTGGGTTACTAGAGTGGGGTCAAGATTTTTACGCTGCTCTACCACGCGAGAATCAGTGGAAGAAGCCCACTCTTGTTGCTGCTCTGTGCTTTCCACGCTGATCACAGGCTCCGCAGAAAAAGGGAAAAGCTTGATGGAGTAGTAATCGTGGTCAAGGATGATACATGCACCCCAGTAACCTTTTATGACATCGTAAACCAGATGAGCAGCTAGTCTTCCAAACACCAGGTAATCTGCACATAATGCTGGCAAGTGCCGTTCGATTTCGCACTCCTTCACAGCATCATGGAAAAACATGGCCGACTTTTCATCAGGAACTCCACTGAGCACTAGATGCTTGTCTTGAAACGCGAGATCTCGCCACATCTCTACAACAGTGCCAGCCAAAGAAGTCTGCACCATGTTACGGTAGTACTTGTTGACTTCTTGAACAGTAGTGAATTCCATCTGTGTCTCCTGTAGTAAGTGCTGAGCATCCCACCTCTAAGCTCAGCGCTGCGGGTGACAGACCTTTCTACGCCCCGCGCCTCCTGGGTGCCCACCCCGTTCCCAGGTATCCCCCGGGTTGTTAATGCCCAGGAGTCTCACCACGTATACCCGGTTCGTAGAACCGTTACGCTCACAGAGTATTTTACAAGATGGGTCTAGCTGTTGATCAACTTTCGCCCACGCACCTCACCGTAGCGCGCAAGGATAGCCTCCCTCCACGCTTCGGTTTTCGTCTTGTGCATCTTGAGTACTTTTCCTTCCATGTACTTCCCGACGACACCCTCGAAGGTGGCACCCTCGAGCTCGCCATGACGCACCTGTTCGATGAGCTCGGTCGACCACTTGAGGTAGCCCAAGTAGTGTGGCCCAACTTCCCCAAACATTTTCAGGAAGTCTGTGGGAGAGAGTATGCCCTTCCGGTGAGGATTGACATCGATGACAGTGAGCTCCATCGAGGCGCCTGGCTCATGTTGGCCACCCAACGAACCTGGACCGTAGTACTCACAAAACACGATGGCCTTGTCCCACCTGTTGTCGTGTATGACCCGCTCGAGCTTCTCAGCAAGACGTTCACGGAACAGTGGAATTGCCGGGCCATAAACATCGAAGCTCTCGTCGAAAAGATGACGACGGGTGCCGAATTTATGCCAGCCTTTTTTCTTGGTCCACTCGAAGCGAAGGTTGGAGCCGTCTAGCTTGGCGAAAGTATGAAGTTGCTTACCTACCCCCTTCTTTCCAGGGTAGGTGATACTGGGGTACGATTTCATGAAAGTAGTTCCTTCTGTCTGGTTTCTGTTCCACAACACTATTTCTGAAACTACTTACCATTTTCATCGTATCTCTCCTATTCGTCTTTCCACTCTTCAGTGGTTACTTCAGGTTCTTGGTCTAGCACGCGAGGTATTATGGGAGGTATGTACCTCTCGGTGACAAACGTAAGAAGAGTTTCAGGCCCGCGAAGTTCTAACGCAAGGCAACAAAGCTCAGCCTCTGAGTTACGGTCGTCAGGACGTTCCATGTGCAAACGTGCTGCCTCGCGTAGCAGTATTCCCTGCACCTTTTGAGGAACACCCGTGACATTTTGATGCTGGAGCTCGTGCATTGCC
>Ga0307377_10003356_pt1 | contig 18163 bp, 12 predicted proteins | sample TR3MG_FD_202535 | JGI IMG/M metagenome (GOLD analysis project Ga0307377, IMG submission 202535) | Soil microbial communities from Risofladan, Vaasa, Finland - TR-3 | ecosystem: Environmental > Terrestrial > Soil > Coastal area > Acid sulfate soil | place: Finland: Risofladan, Vaasa | collected... | reverse complement strand
ACAGGCCTTCCAGTTAAAGGGCCGCACACCGTTCACGAGTGGTTCAATATTTCAGCTTTCGCTCGGAATCCGGCCGTTGCGGGTAAACCGGTAGATGGTAACTCACCACCGAACTTCATCAACGTTCCTGGATTCGCTGGTATCGATCTGACGTTGGCGCGCACATTTCCGATCCACGACCAGATTAACTTCCAGTTCCGTGCTGAGGGAGGGAACGCATTCAACATCGTTAGTTACGGGTCGCCTGGGTCCACCGTGAATACTGGAACCTTCGGGGTAATCACGTCGTCTGCCAGCACTCAGCGTCAGGTCCAAATAGCGGGGAAATTTAACTTCTAGTCATCATGAAGTGACCGGTTCCAATGCGCTAACTGTGGGTTAGCCTGTGATTTGAGAAGCAGCACAGTTCGCAGCCACAAGCGGAGAGGAACCGGTCATGAATGATTCTTTTGATAGACCAATGTTCAGGCAAGCAGACATGCGGGAAAGTTCTGAAGCTCCACAATTCAACTGCGAGGCCTGCATCCGGAGACGCGCGGTGTGAGCGAAGCAGAACCTATCACATTAATATTTATTGGAATGGAGACACCAGTGAAATTTGTCCGATCGAAGCAGCAAATCTTTCTCGTCGTGGTCGCGGTAACAGCACTCGCCTGCGGGCTGAAAACAGCATCCGGACAGGCTGCCCTTACTCCTCAGAGCATGAAAGTACTTGGAGAGGTGGGTCCAAGATACGTTTCGTATAACGTTGAAGCCGTGGAAGTGACCGGTGGCCGTTTCTGGGCTCCTTACAAATCTCTTCCCCCGGGCACTGCGGACGCCGCGGCCGCAGGCCCTGGCACCGGCTTCTCGGCTTCGCGCTTCCAATATCGGCCACCAATTGACCTCAGTAATTCAAAGCTCCGGAAACTAGCCGCTGCGTTCGGTCCTGCGTATGTACGAGTCAGCGGGACGTGGCGCAACTCGACCTACTTCCAGGATAACGATGAACCGGCCCTCAAAACGCCGCCGGCTGGATTTCAGAACATTCTCACTCGATCTGAGTGGAAGGGGGTCGTCGACTTTGCACATGCTGTAAACGCAGAGATTGTCTCCTCCGTAACTACGAGTGCCGGCGTTCGTGATTCTGACGGTGTGTGGACGAGTACGCAAGCGAAGGCTTGGTTCGACTATACGCACTCCGTAGGGGGCAACATCGCGGCCATCGAATTCATGAACGAACCGACTCTCATGATGCTCGGGGGCGTCTCGGGTAAGTATGGAGCGAGTGAATACGGCCGCGATAGCAAAATCTTTGAGGAGTTCCTCCGAAAGGAATCACCGGGAACGCTGTACCTTGGCCCCAGCAGTGCCGCTGAAGGCTTGCCGGGAGCGGCTTTTCCCCGCCTCATACCGACGGAGAAGCTGATGGAGGCGACCGGGCCGTTGTTCGACGCCTTTTCGTACCACGTCTACTACACTCAGTCCCATCGCTGTAGAGGATCGAACGGCCAGGATGTGAATCAAGTTCTGACGCCCGAATGGTTCGATCGCGGGCTCACGGTTGAGGAGTTCTATGCAAAGCTGAGAGATAAATATCTGCCGGGGAAAGATCTATGGTTGACGGAGACTGGAGAGGCATCCTGCGGAGGGGACACCTGGGCATCAACGTTCGTTGATGCGTTCCGTTTACTTGATCAACTTGGGAGTCATGCACAGAAAAGCGTGAAGTCCATTATGTTCAACACGCTTGCCAGTAGCGATTACGGCATGCTCGATGAGCAAACATACGATCCGCGTCCGGACTACTGGGCAGCTCTGCTTTGGAACCGTACAATGGGCACTCGCTCGTTGGATCCCTACAACAGCCCATCCTCCGGGATGCGAATCTACGCTCAATGCATGAAGAACGCAAAGGGTGGTGTAGCGATGCTCATTCTCAATGTGGACAAGTCCGACACTCATTCGCTCACCCTACCCGTTGGAGGACAGCGTTACACGCTTTCCTCCCCGGACTTGCTGAGTAAGACGGTGTTTCTTAATGGGCAGGAGCTCAGAATTACAGCGGATGGCAACGTCCCGGAATACAAGGGCGAAGAGTTTAAGCGAGGGGTTGTCAGTTTCGCCCCTGCAACAATCACCATACTCACATTGCCTAACGCCGGAAACGCAAGCTGCAGACAGCAATAGCAGATCCGATACGCCCGTTTCGACCGGCGATGGGAACCCAGAGCAAGCCGAGGTACTTACAAACGACCCTTTCACTCGGGTCTGGGCGCTTGAAAGAAGTTATTGCTTTGGACTCCTAAAAGGTGTTTGCGGGAAGAGAGAGTTCGTCGAGCGTCACAAATTGGACGGAATTTGGAATAAGGAGATGGCATGAGTTCAAAACGTGTTCCGGTGGCTAGATACGCGGTTGTCATTGTGCTGGGAATCATATGTACTGGCCTTCCGGTCTTAATTGCGCAGACTACGCGAAGTATACCCGGTGATCCCCTGAAGATTGAAGGTGGGCTTGTGTCTGGCACAATGGGAACCGATCGCGTAAGGACATACTTCGGAGTTCCATTTGCGGCACCGCCACTCCGAGAGAATCGCTGGCGTGCGCCACAGCCGGTTGTTCCGTGGGATGGCATATGGACCGCGAACAGGAAGCCGGCGGAGTGTCTGCAGAGGCTGAGATCCACGACGACCAATCAGTATTTTGGCGATGAGCTTGCCGGCGAAGATTGCCTGTATTTGAATATCTGGGCTCCAGCTAATGCAACATCGGCTGATCACCTTCCTGTTGTTGTCTACATCTATGGGGGCGCATTTTACGTCGGTTCGGCTTCAATGCCGCTCTACGCGGGTGACGAGATCGCTAAGAAAGGCGTGATCTACGTGGCGGCAAATTATCGCGTGGGCGTGATGGGTTTTATGGCGCACCCTGAAGCAACCAAGGAGTCGGGCTACAACGCGAGCGGAAACTGGGGGCTGTTGGATCAGATTGCCGCGCTTAAGTGGGTGAAGAGAAATATCGCAGCATTCGGGGGGGATCCCAGTAACGTTACCTTGGTTGGACAATCAGCTGGCTCCATGTCCATAAACATTCTCCAGGCAAGTCCCCTGGCTAAGGGGCTCTTTCGACGTATCGTCGGTATGAGCGGCTCCATGCTGGGCGGCATGATTCCGTCTGGTCCGACACTTGCAACTGCAGAAGCGCAGGGACTGAAGCTTCAAGAGGCATTGAAAGTCCGCAGCCTCGAAGAGATGCGAGCGATCTCCTCAGACAAGGTATTCGCGGCGGCGCAAGCGGCGGGTATTCAATCAGGCCCGATTGTCGACGGATACTTACTTCCGGAATCAGTGGACAGCATTTTCAAACAGGGCAAGCAGATCGATGTGCCTTTGCTGACCGGCTCTACCGCCAATGACATAGGCACCACACCACCGATAAGAGCCGCCAATACGGTGGAGCAGTTTAGGACATTCGCTGTCCAGTCCTACGGAACCGCTTCCGAGGAGTTGCTGAAATTGTGTTCTGTGCAGGATGATGCCGAAGCAAGACGGGAGGCAGAGCAAATTGGAGAGAATAGCGGTTTTGCCATCTCGGCTCGGGAATGGGCTCGAGCGCAAGTAAAGACTGGAAAACAACCGGCGTATCTTTATCTGTTTACACGGGTGCAGCCCTTTACGCCAGGTGTTACTTTCTCCGACCTAGATCCCAAAACCGCCGGTGCATATCACACATCTGATGTGCCGTATTGGCTCGGAACCTACGAGTCGTTCAATCTCATTCGCCGAACCCGTGACTGGACGACCTGGGATCGCGAACTTTCGAACGGCATGCAGGACGTCATTGTTGAATTCGCGAAAACAGGTAACCCCTCTACCTCGACCGTGAAGTTTACTGCCTACGACCCAGCAAACGAGATACGTGTGACCTTCGGCGATAAAATCAGAGCCGAAAAGCTGGATAGCAAGTTAATGGATTTCCTTTTAGCTTATCCGCCTTCGGAAGGTCGGGGTGAACGCAGCAGGCGCGAAGCTGCTCCCGAAAACCCAGGGTTGCCGCGGAATCCAAGGGACTAGATTCTGCCACCCGAGGTGTTGGTAATTCCAGTGGGGGTGGCCGCTGTTCTGGTCGGCGGAACATTCTTTGTCTGCCCACAGGATGGCGTTTCTCCTTGCAGTTATTTCACTCTCCCTTAGTTTTTCGGAGAAAACAGACGAGAACGTTGAATTTGCGGTGATTTCAATCCGTGGAATTCAAGAAAGAGGGAAGCGAATGAAGATCCAGAGCGTATTGCAGGAGGTGCTGTGCATTGCTGCCTGTGCTGCCGTCTCGTCGGTGGTAGCTCAGACAGTCGAAAAACCGATACCGCCCATTCACACCGAAGGCGGGCAACTGGTAGGCAAGGTTCTCACTTCCGGCGTGAAGGCCTGGCTGGGCGTGCCCTATGCCAAACCTCCCGTCAACGATTTGCGTTGGCAGGCGCCGCAACCGATGTTCTGGAAGGGCGTATGGAACGCCGACCGCACAATGCCGGAATGCCTCCAGGTTCAGCGCCCACATAATACCAACCAATACTTCGGCGAGGAACCGGCTTCGGAGAACTGCCTCTACATGAATATCTGGGCGCCGGCCAACGCCACTGCGGGCGCAAAGCTCCCCGTTATCGTCTATATTTACGGTGGCGCCTTTGCGATCGGTTCGTCAGGCATGCCCCTCTACGGTGGCGAGCACGTTGCCCAGCACGGAGCGATCTTTGTCAATTTCAACTATCGCCTCGGCATTCTGGGCTTCATGGCACATCCGGAACTGACCAAAGAGCAGGGCGGTCACTCCGGAGACTACGCTTTTCTGGATCAGAACGCCGCGCTCAAGTGGGTCCATAACAACATTGCGAAGTTTGGCGGCGATCCGTCCCAGGTCCTGCTGATGGGTCAGTCGGCGGGTGCAGGATCGGTGACGGAGCAGGTCTTCAGTCCACTCTCCAAGGGCCTGTTCCGCGCTGCCGTAATGTCCAGCGCTTGCACTTGGGCCGCTGAGGGTCCTATTCACACCACGACACTAGCGCAGGGCGAGGAACTGGGCCTGCAAATTCAGAAGCTTTTGCATGCCGCGAACCTCGACGAGATGCGCCAGGTTCCGTCCGACAGGATTCTGGCGCTGCAGGGAACGGCCAGCGACCACAGCCACGCCGTTATGTCCGGCCCACTGATCGACGGATATTTCATGCCCAAAACCCAATTGGAGATTCTCCAGGCGCATGAGATCAACGATGTTCCGATCATCACCTCATCGAATGGCGACGAGATGGATTCAGCCCAATCCCCACTGACCAAGGCCAGGACCGTGGCCGAGTACAAAGAAATCGCCCAGAAGATGTACGGCGACAAGGCGGACGAGTTCCTGGCTCTCTATCCGGTCTCCAGCGACGCCGATGTCCGCGTGATGGCGCATCGCGCCGCCGAGGATGCCGGCCTTCAGGAAAGCTCCCGCCACTGTGCCCAGATCCAGGCCGAGTATGACAAGTCGCCCGCCTACATCGACCTGTTCACCCACAGGCAGCCGTTTACGCCCGGGGTGAAGATCGCCGATCTAGATTCGGCCACGGTCGGGGCATACCACACCTCCGACATTCCTTACTTCTTCGGTACCCTGGATGCGTTCAACATGTTCCGCTCGACGCGTGTCTGGCGGCCGTGGGATCGCGAACTCTCTGAGGACATGATGGCCACGCTGATCGCGATGGCCAAAACCGGCAGCCCTGCAACCGACGCCGTCAAGTGGCCGGCATGGTCTGCCACCGACGAACAACGCGTGGTCTTCGGCGACAAAATTGCGGTTGAGAAGCTGTATACCAAGGGGATGGACTGGCTTGCGGGCCACCCGGCGGCGCGAGTTGCCACCCCGGCTGCCTCTGCTCCCAGGGCGCACGACTAAGGATGCGCTGCAAGTCGCCGCTGCGCGCATTGACTCGCCATTTTTGCTACTGAGCAATGGGAAAAAGTAATTGACGCCGGACAGTAATCCGGCCGTTTTCATGCGCAGGTGCCCCGGGACCTCACTCAGCGCAACTGCGGTTTAGCGTGAAATGAATTTGGCAGACGACCGACGGAATGATTCGTCGGCGAGAACTGAGAACGGACCTGAATCCAACCCAATGTCAACCCATCCACCAAACTCCTTGAACTTCCTATCTATTCCTTGAAACAACTTCCCACAACCAATCATGCCTGCTAACTCTATGATATTGCTTCATTTAAGAACTCATAACCCAAAGGTCGCTGGTTCAAATCCAGCCCCCGCAACCATCCGAAGCTGCCTCTCGTTCGAGTCCTGAGCCGCTGGCTCCTCGCGAGGGGCATTTTTATCTGTACCCAGCAGATTCCATGAGCCTTCCGCCTCGTAATTCCACCCCTGTCCGTTGTCTTTGACCGGGTGCATCGTGATGGCCTTCAGGTGCTCGTGCAGCATCTGCTTTGCGGCTGGCGAGTGGGCGTTGAATAGGTCGGTCAGGCCCCGAACCTTCCGCTCGATGTAGCTTCGCATCTCAGCGATTTTCCCCTCAATGGACGCTGGGTTCGATGACAGTAGGCGGTCGGTGATGGCTCCAATCTTTTGTTCGCGGACAGCAATCTCATCGAGGATGAATCTGGAGTGGCCGCTCTCCGCGATTGCCCTTGTCAGGTTCCGAATCTCGCTCTCCAGCTTTTCCTTGTCCGACCGCATCTTGGCAATGTCGCCCGACAGAGACGCGAGGTCTGCGTGAAGCTGTTTGCCGAACTCCTGGATGGCGTAGGCCACGGCTTCAGGGCGAAGGAGGTCGTTCTTCAGGTTTGTAAGGATTGTGGTTTCGGCCTCCTCCTGCGAGATGTAAAGGTTGTTTTTGCAAATGCCACGATTGATGTACCCAGCGCAGACGTTCTTGCGCTTCTTGCCACCAGTGATGATGAGGTTGCTCCCGCACTTCGAGCATTTCAACAGGCTGCTGAACAAGTATTTGCTGGTCAAACCCCTTGGAAGCAGACCCGCCCGAGTACGATTTCCTGCATTACCCTTGATTGAATTCAACCGAGACTGCACGGTGTCCCACAGTTCTTGGGGAACGATGGCAAGTTCGGGAAGCGAAAACATTGTCCACTCGCTCTCAGGGCGGAGCCTACTGCGCCGTGTGTTCGTGCCCGGAACTTTCTGGAACACTCGCTTGTTCCAGACCTTTTCACCCATGTAGAGCGGCCTTCTCAACATTTCCCGCACGGCGGTGTGGCACCACGTTGCAGTTGCAGACGGGGATTTCAAGCGTGGAGGAGGCACCAACAGCGAATTAAGTTCCTTGGCGATACCTTTCAAGGAAATTCCGTTGGCACACAACTGAAAGATTTGGCGGACAATCTTCGCTTCGTCCTCGATTACGACCAGACGAGTTGCTCCAGACTCATCAATTCTCTCTGCTCTGTACCCATAGCAGCTACCGCCAGTGTGCAGTCCTTTGAGCGCCCTGCTCTCAAGACCGCGATGAGTATTCTTTGCGAGTTCTTTTACATAAATGCTGTCCACCAACCCATGCACCGTGATTTGCAGGTCGGATTGCTCTGATAGCGTGTCGATGCCTTGGGAAACAAAAACCACGCGAACACCCATGTACTTGAGACGCTCCATGGTGCTCATGACCACCGACTGGCTCCGCGACAGCCTACTGGTGTCGTCCACCAAGAGCACGTCGAAATCTCTCTCCTCGGAGACGGCAAGCCCGAGAAGTAGTTGGAACGCTACCCGTTATGCACGCGACGATGCTGCTTCTCGAAATGCCGGGCGGAGCGACAGGGTAGTGGCCGGAGAGAAGGCGTCCACACCGGGAACGCTTCTCCGGGTGGGGTATTGGGACTTTCGAAGGCGAGTTCCCTCATCCAATAGGTAACAGCTTCGATCTCAGCCCAAGGAGTCAGCCAGGTGCGGCCGCCTGACGGCGGGATCGGACAGCTCTCGCCGACGGCGAGGACGGAGACACCCCGCGCCAACTTCTTCGCGGAAGAGCGAAGCGTCAGGCCTACGGGATACCGAAAGAACGCCCAGAGGGTGTCTCCACGTTGCGCCTGGAGGGTGAGACAGTCTTCCTCGTGTTGACTCAGCGCTGCCAACGACGCTCTCCCCTGCGCCCCGTCCACGCGCAGAACGCACAGCCCCGCTGGGCCAAGAGCCACACGCCAGCTGCAAAACGGATACTCGGCCGCGAGCCCTTCTAGGCAAGAAATATCGCTGGTTGCCTCACCGATCAGCCGCTCCGGTTGTCCGGCCAGCCTAGCGATTTCCGGGACGGGAAAGACTTCAAGTCCACGGTTTGCGGCTTGGCGCAGTTCAAGGTGCAGTTCGAAGTGAGGTTGGCGTCTCGCGGAGTTGAAAGCGACACCACGGAGGTCTGGCTTGTTGTGTTCGTTAAAGAAGTCCTCAAGAGATCTCATACTGAATTCTCCAAAAAACAAAGCGGCGGGCCGCGAGTTGGTGTTGCGTTGAGGTTGTGCAGTTCACTCCATGTCAGCAGAGAAATGGAACCTTCGCTGTCATGAGAAAACCGTCAGTCGGAAAGGCCGGGGGCCATGCTGCAAACGAATGCGCTGCGGTAGCGCTAGCGACTGGATGTAGCCCGTGAGAAACGTGTGATTGAAAGAGGCAGGGCTTGGCGGAAGGCTGTGTGCAGCTGTTTGAGAGCGACCAGGCAGCTTCGAGGCGGGGATGGAGCTTTGCTTATGGAAATCAAATCAGCACTGGCTTGACAGGCGCGGCAAACTTCAGCACACGTTCCGCACACCAGGCGATGCCAAAAGTCCAGAGAACCGCCAGCTGCAGGCTTGGGCAGGCTGATGCCGGATCAGCAACCCAATTCGGCCTGGCGACTCGAATCTCGTGAACAATCCCTGCTGTAGATCGCAGTTGCCTAGGACGTTTATGATGACCGATCCGGTGGCGCTTGCGACAAGTGCATTGACTCTTGCCAGTTAGAAGCAAAGTCATCGCTCTAGCTGGATCGCAAGTTGTCCTGCGCCTCGACTGCGGCCAGCGCTGCCAGATTGACGACGTCAGATACCGAGGAATCTCGTTGAAGCACATGAACTGGTTGGGCAAGGCCCATCAAGATGGGGCCGATTAACTGAGCTCCACCCAATGAAGCGAGCAGCTTGTAGACAATGTTCCCAGCATCCAGACTCGGGAAGATGAGAACGTTCGCCCCGCCGCGAAGCGGACTGAAAGGATACGTCTCTTCAATCCGTTCGGGCAGCACTGCGGTGTCCGCCTGCATTTCACCATCGACCAGAAGTTCCGGACACCTGCTGCGAATAATCTCAACTGCCAGACGCACTCTGTCGGAGGATTCATGCCGGCTGCTTCCAAAGTTGGAGAACGACAGCAAAGCAAGCCGGGGCTCAACATCAAAGCGGCGGGCGGTATTTGCTGCGCAGATCGCGATCTCCGCCAGATCCTCAGAAGAGGGTTGGATGTTCACCGTGCAGTCGGCCAAGAAGTAAAGCTTGCCGCGAGGCGTGATAGTTAGATACAAACCGGATACTCGTCGCACCCCCGGCTGCAGAGGAATTATTTGTAACAGTGGTCGAATGGTGTCGGGATAGTGAGTAGTTAAGCCAGTCACAAGAGCGTCCACATCTCCGAGTTGCACCATCAAGGCACCCAAGGTATTGCGGCTTCGAACGAGTCCAGCAGCTTCAGTTCGTGTGACCCCCTTCCGCTGTCGCAGTCGAAAAAGTTCATCGGCATAAAACGATAGCCGGGAATGGGTTTCAACGTCGATAATCTCCAATGCTCCAAGATCCAGGTGAAGGCCTGTTGCGCGCTCTCGAATCTCTTGAGCGTTTCCGAGCAGCACGGGATTGGCGATCTCCTCGTCAACCAGGACTCGGCAGGCACGCAAAACAGTCGGATTCTCACCCTCCGGAAATACAATCCGACAGGGTCTCGCTCGTGCTTTCTGAATGAGGACCCTGGTCACGCCGGGATCGCCGCCCAGACGCTTCTCCAGGCCATGACGGTAGTCCTCCAGGTCCAGGTTCACCCGGGCAACACCTGATTGCATTGCGGCCGCAACCACGGCCTCCGCTACGCGAACAACAACCCGGGGATCGAATGGTTTTGGAATGATGTAGTCCGGGCCAAACCTAAGATCATCCAGCCCGTAGATTCTGCATACGGATTCGGGAACATCCTGCTTTGCCAGACCGGCAAGGGTGCGGGTCGCTGCGAGCATCATCTCTTCGTTGATTCCGGTAGCGCGCGCATCAAGTGCTCCACGGAAGATTCCTGGAAAGCCAAGAACATTGTTCACCTGATTCGGATAGTCTGACCTGCCGGTGGCAACAATGGCATCGGGCCTTGCCGCAATCGCTTCTGTATAGGGAATCTCCGGATCGGGGTTTGCCAAGGCAAAGACAAGGGGACTCGGCCCCATTCGACGCAGCATTTCCCCAGTTACGCAAGCTGCCGCCGAAAGGCCGACGAAAACATCGGCATCCACCAAAGCCTCGGAAAGCGTGCGGAGTGGAGTCTTTCGCAGGAACCGAGCTTTGTAAGGATTGAGCCCTTCCTGGCGTCCTTCATAGAGAACTCCTTTGGAATCACACATCAGAATGTTTTCGGGAAGCGCACCGAGGAAGACGAAGTGCCCCGCGCAAGCGATCGCACCCGCTCCTGCGCCATTGACAACAATCCGGGCGCGGCTGATCTCTTTATCTGCCACCTCCAGTCCATTCAGCAATGCCGCACCCGAAATAATCGCCGTGCCGTGCTGATCATCATGGAACACAGGAATCTTCAGAGTCCGGCGCAGCTCCGCCTCGATGATGAAGCACTCGGGTGCCTTGATGTCCTCTAGATTGATTCCGCCGAATGTGGGCTCGAGCATCTGGCAGGCACGGATGACATCCTGTGGATCGTTGGCAGCCAACTCAAGATCAAAGACATCGATGTCCGCGAAACGTTTGAAGAGGATCACCTTCCCTTCCATCACCGGCTTGCCTGCGGCCGGACCAATGTTCCCCAACCCCAGAACAGCCGTTCCGTTCGAAACAACTGCTACAAGGTTCGACTTAGCTGTGTATTTGTAGACGAGATCTGGTTCGCGGTGGATCGCCAGACAGGGAGCGGCCACCCCAGGGGTGTAGGCCAGGCTCAAATCCCGCTGTGACAGGCAAGACTTTGTCGCGGTAATCGAAATCTTCCCTGGCGGGTTGGTTGAGTGATACTCAAGTGCATCCTCGTCGCGAACCATAGCAATTCGGCCTCTCCACTAAGCTTACGCTCACAGAAGTTTGAGCTGCACCATTTGGCGTATTGTGTCTAGCTTGGATAGTTCCTCTATGATTTTCGCCTCCTCAGCAGGCATCTGTGGGCGAATTCAGGTTCGGGAGTCGTCCAAGTCGAGTAGCGATCGGTAACGAGAAGTCGGATGGCGACGGGAATCTTGTGCCCTCCCACCATGCTTGGGTACGAGGAGGCTCCCGGAGCCTGGGGCGTTTAGCGGTCCTAATCCGGAGGGAAAGACCGGGACGACGAGTCGCTCGCGGCAGGTCGGTCCAGGAAGAACTGATTTGCGGCGGTTGAAAACTGATGCTCGCTCGCCGGAAAGCAAATACATATGCCACTACATGAAAATAGCTCCCTCGATACGTTGGCATGCAATAATATATTCGAATGTTGGAATATTCAATATGATTGGAGCGCACATGCAAGACTCGCTGCGCCGTTTTAAGGCCGACATCTTTCAGGCGCTCGCACACCCAACGCGGATTGCGATCATGGAGCTACTCGCGGACGGAGAACTTTCAGCGGGCGAGCTAATCGAAAAGCTTGGGATGGAGCAGGCGAACATCTCGCAACACTTGGCCGTGCTCCGGGCAAAGCAGTTGGTGGTGAACCGCAAAGCGGGAAATCAGGTCTTCTACGCCGTTCGAGACCCGCTCATCATCAAGGTTCTTGCCCTGATGCGTCGTTATTTCCAAAAGCATCTTAAAGAGGCCCTGGAATTATTGGGTGAAATGGATGGCAATCCCGTTGCGCAGCGGTAGTGACGTGTCGGGCAAGAAAGCTTCGATGCTGCTCCATGTGCGCATGAGACACGCTTCTATCAGGACGATTTGCTCGACGAGCAGGTCATACGTTAATCATTTTTGGGCGGAGGCGGCAGAATCTTGTTATTGAGTGCAAATCATTGGATCTCTGGACTGACGGAGAATTTGGCGGTCAATGATCTCCATCTCATGCTGTTGATTGTGGTCGCCTGGATGATGCTGGGATTTGCAGGGTTCCTGCGGCCTCACAGCATACGATTCGTGGCGCGTCTGCTTTTTCCCGCCGGAGCCGTGCTGTGTCTTGGCGCCGCTCTCCTCGCAGGGCTATTCCTTGCCTCAGGACAGGTTCCACAGCACGTGGTACTTCCTCTAGGCCTCCCCGATCTGCCCTTTCACATTCGACTGGACGTGTTGTCTGGCTTCTTTCTCTTGTTGCTGGGAGTGGCAGGCGCTGGTATTTCGACCTTCTCTGCGGGCTACTTCCGATCGGGCGAAGGCACAGCCCCTGCTCTGCTTGGCCTGGGATATCATCTCTTTCTTGCGAGTATGGCAATGGTTATCGTTGCCGACGATGCCTATCTATTCATGGTGGCGTGGGAAACAATGGCGCTCAGTTCCTACTTTCTTGTTACCTCCCACCATCGCAATCCGGATATTCGCCGAGCTGGCTTTTTGTATCTGATCATGGCGCACGTCGGCGCCGTTTGCATTCTGCTCAGTTTTGGAGTTCTACAGGGTGGCAGTTGGCAATTCACGTTCGATGCGATGCGCAGCGCTCACTTCACGCCTTTCTGGGCAACAACCGCATTCCTGCTTGCCCTGTTGGGCTTTGGGGCCAAGGCGGGCCTCGTTCCGATGCATGTGTGGCTGCCGGAAGCGCACCCTGCTGCGCCATCGCCCGTCTCGGCCATGATGAGCGGGCTCATGCTGAAGACGGCGATTTATGGGATGTTGCGGGTCAGTTTCGATTTAATAAGCGTCCGCTTCTGGCAGTGGGGTGTTCTTCTACTCGCACTCGGACTTTTTTCTGCATTGTTCGGAGCGATCTTCGCCGCCGTACAGACAGACATGAAGCGTTTGCTGGCTTACTCTTCTATAGAAAATGTCGGACTGATCTTTACTGGTATCGGTCTGTCAATCCTGTTCGAGACAAGCAACATGCATTTGTTTGCTGCTCTGGCCCTGACTGCCGCATTGGTCCACTCTCTCAACCACTCGCTTTTCAAGAGCTTGCTTTTTCTCACAACGGGTTCGGTGCTTCACGCCACAAAGCAGCGAAGCCTGGGAAAGCTCGGCGGCCTGATTCGACGTATGCCCTGGGTGGCCGGCCTTGCGCTGATCGGCACGCTGTCCATTGCCGGTCTCCCGCCACTCAACGGCTTCGTTTCCGAGTGGCTGCTATTACAGTCATTTCTTTTTACCCCGCAGCTTCCCCATGCCTTTCTCAACATGCTGATCCCACTCGGGGCTGCTGTACTCGCGCTGACAGTTGCCCTGGCTGCCTATGTGATGGTGAAGTTTTATGGCGTGATTTTTCTGGGGCAGCCGCGAGAAGCCTCTCTCGTAAATGCGCACGATGCCAATTGGCTGGAACGACTTGGCCTGATCTGGCTGGCGGCCGGTTGCGTCCTGATCGGCGCATTTCCACAACTTGCACTCATGGCGGTGGCACCAGTGACCGGTAAATTGCTTGGGGTGTCCGTCCGGCCCAGTTCCACTGTGTGGTGGATAGCACCGATTGCACAGCAGCAGGCTTCCTACAGTGGCCTAATACTCCTGGCCGGAATCCTTTCAGTTGTGGCGGTCACCTTCATTTGCGTTCGCCTCCTGGCCCACGGACGCATACGGCGCACGGACACCTGGGACTGCGGTTACCCATGGCAGACCTCACGTATGCAAGATACCGCGGAAGGCTTTGGTCAACCGATCCGCCACATGTTCGGGACGTTCTTTCGCATGGAGCGCAGTATGCCGTCCCCATCCGACACCGCTCCGCGCTACAGAATCTATATCGAAGACCGGCTGTGGCGAGCAATTTATCTGCCGATAGCTCGCGGAGTCCAGCAGCTCGCGGATTGGATCGGAGCTCTGCAAGGGGGACGGCTTGCGATCTACCTTCTCTACAGCTTTCTGACGTTGCTTGGTCTTCTGGTGTTTGTCCTATGAAAGCGATCAGTTTCGTTCGACAATTCGTCGAGATAGTGCTGGCCATTGCCATCGCACCGCTGTTTACAGGCTGGATCGCGCAATGCCGGGCGTGGCTGCAGAATCGTTCCGCCCCGCCGCTGTTGCAGCCGTATCGGATGCTGCGCAAGCTCTTCTTCAAGGATGTTGCGTTGGCCACGGATGCATCGGCGCTGTTTCGGGCGACGCCGTATGTGCTGTTCGGAACGATGGTGCTGGCGGCGGCAATCATCCCCTCGCTTGTCACGGATTTGCCCCTGGCACAGGTTGCCGACTCTATTGCTCTCGTTGGACTTTTTGCGACGGCGCGTGTCTTCTTATCGCTTGCTGCCATGGATATCGGTACCGCTTTCGGTACCCTCGGAGCGCGCCGGGAGATGATGGTAGGGTTCCTGGCGGAACCGGCCCTGCTGATGGTTCTATTCAACGCCTTTCTGCTCTATGGCAGCACGTCGCTTCCAAACCTCGTGGATGGCTACCGGACACATCCGTCCGTCATCAATCCGAGCGTCATCTTCGCCGCTGTCGCGTTTGTGATGGTGGCGCTGGCGGAAAACGCCCGAATCCCGATTGACAATCCATCGACCCATCTGGAACTGACGATGATCCACGAAGCGATGCTCCTCGAGTATTCGGCGCGCCACCTGGCGCTGGTAGAGTGGGCTTCAAGCCTGAAACTGTTCAATTATGCGTGCATTGGATTTGCGCTGTTTATGCCCTGGGGCATCGCCACGCAGGGAGCGGGTGGGGCCGGGGCGTTGCTGATTGCCATAGCAGCATTGATTGGAAAACTCGCGATCGCCGGCGCAGCGCTCGCGCTCATCGAATCGCTCTCGGCCAAGCTGCGCATCTTTCGCGCTCCTGAGTATCTGGCGATGGCATTTCTGCTCGCTGTGCTCGGCTTGCTGGTTCATCTTCTCGAGGGGGCCTAAACAAGATGCATGCTTCTGAACTGGTCACCGAAATACTAAGGGTTCTCGCTGCTGGGCTGCTGCTTATCTCATTCGCGATGCTGTCAGGACGGCGTACGCAGCAATTGATCACTCTGTTTGCCTGGCAGGGCGCCATTCTCTTTGTTTCGACCTGTCTTGTGGCGTATAGCTCAGGCCTGACGGAGATGTACTACTCCGCGGCGCTCACTCTGATTCTGAAGGTCATTGCCCTTCCCTTGATACTCCGCCGACTGATCAATAAGCTCGGAGCACAATGGGACAGCGAACAACTGGTGAATGTACCGACGACGATGCTGGCGGGATTGGTTCTCGTCATCTTTGCCTTTGGTTTGGCCCAGCCAATCAGTTCGATGGCGACGACAATCACACGGCATACGCTTGGAATCGCCCTCGCGGTCATCCTGCTTGCATTCCTGATGATGATTACCCGCCGCAAAGCAGTGACCCAGGTCATCGGATTCCTGGCCATGGAGAACGGCCTGTTCCTCGCCGCAACCAGCGCTACGTATGGGATGCCCATGGTGATTGAGTTGGGCATTGCGCTCGACGTGTTGGTCGGCGTATTCATCCTCGGCATCTTTTTCTTTCAGATTCGGGAGCAATTCGACAGTCTCGACCTGCACAACCTGGAATCGCTGAAAGAGGACTGAATGGTAATTCTGATTGTTCTAGGCTTGCCCCTGCTAGGGGCTGCTCTGCTGGCATTATTCGGGGCACGCTGGTTCGCACCCGAACTCAATGCCGGGATGAGCATGGCGACGCTGATTGCCGCGTCGTTTCTTGTCTTGCGGGTGATCCGATACGGGCCCATGCTGGCCGGAAATGAACAATTCTTCGTCGATCCGTTCAACGTCTTCCTGGTTGCGCTGACCGCCTTCGTCGGCTTCACGACCGCACTGTTCTCGCGGCCCTATATGCGCATCGAAGAGGCCCATGGACGATTGAATCCCAGACGTCTCCGTCTTTACCACAGTATGTATCAGCTCTTCATGTTTGCCATGCTGCTGGCGCTGCTGACCAACAATATGGGCCTGCTCTGGGTGGCGATGGAGGCGGCCACACTTTCGACAGTGCTGCTTGTATCGCTCTATCGCACGCGGGCCAGCCTGGAAGCGGCATGGAAATACTTCATCCTGTGCGGCGTCGGCATTGCTCAAGCCTTGTTCGGCACGATTCTTCTCTACTTTGCCGCCGAGAAGGCGCTTGGGCGAGAAGGAATGACCGCGCTTTTGTGGACTCACCTCAATGCAGTGAAGGGCCAACTTGAGCCGAGAGTCCTGGGACTCGCGTTTGTCTTTCTTCTGGTTGGATATGGGACAAAGGTTGGGCTAGCACCCCTGCACAACTGGCTCCCCGACGCTCATGCCGAAGGCCCAACACCCGTATCCGCGGTACTCTCCGGGCTTCTTCTGAATGTGGCGCTGTATGCGGTGATTCGTTGCAAAGTACTCGTGGAGGGCTCCATCGGTCATCTTCTGCCGGGGCGTATGCTGATGACCTTCGGGCTGCTGTCGGCCGTGCTCGGTGCATTCTTCATCTGGAGGCAGCGCGATATCAAGCGACTCTTCGGCTATTCCTCGATTGAACACATGGGCATCATTACGTTCGCGTTCGGCCTCGGTGGACCGGTGGCCAACTTCGCGGCCCTGCTCCACATGACCGTACATTCACTTACCAAGTCAGCCATCTTCTTTACGGCAGGGCATGCTTCGCAGAAGGCCGGCACCCAGCAAATGGACGGCATTCGGGGATTGGTGACGATCAGTCCAACTATCGGCTGGGGGCTTATGCTCGGTTCGCTGGCGATTCTCGGTATGCCTCCGTTCGGCGTTTTTGCAAGCGAATTTCTCATTCTTACAACGGCCATGAGAGAGCATCCCTGGACGACTCCATTCCTCCTGATTGCACTTGGAGTCGCATTCGCTGGCATCTTCAGCCGCGTTCAACCGATGGTCTTTGGCGAGAGCGATGCGATTCGGCTTCCACATTCTCCAGCGCTCTTGCCGGTCTTCGCTCATCTGGCCATCGTGCTGATATTGGGTGTTTACATACCGCCGGCACTTGCTGAGTGGTATCGCGCAGCAGCGCAATTGATCGGGTGATGCCAATGGCTCTATGTCTCGGTGGAAAAGCAATGAACGATATCCCATCAAACCTGCCTTGCAGGTGCACCAAGGTCGGCGCCGTGCACTGGCACAGGGGCGCTGAGATGTTGCAGGCCGCCGGGGGCCGGCTCCTTACTCTTTGGGGTGCGGACGATCGCGACCGCGATGGCCGCTTTCGTATCTATGCTGCCTTTCTCGTCAAGGAAGGCGTTGCGGTTTTCGAACATGAGATGGAATCTCAATCGAAGCCGACATATCCAAGCCTCGCGGAGATATTTCCGTGCTCCTTACATATGGAGCGCGCAGTGCACGATCTGCTTGGAATTGTGAGCATGGAACCGGACCACCGCGGCTGGCTGCGCCATTGCGGCTGGCCGCAAACAGTATTTCCGCTGCGCCGGGATTTCAATGGGAGCCAACAGTTTCCAATCGATTCGCGGCCTTATCCGTTCGTCCAGGTAGAAGGCGACGGCGTCCATGAGATCGCAGTCGGCCCGGTCCACGCAGGCACCATCGAACCGGGCCATTTTCGGTTCTCGGTGGTTGGAGAGAAAGTCTTGCGACTTGAAGAACGCCTCGGCTATACACACAAAGGAGTCTCGAAGCGATTTGAGGGAATGTCCCAGAAGGAAGGCCACCATCTTGCGGCACGCCTGTCAGGCGATTCCGCAGTTGCATTTTCGTGGGCTTATTGCGCCGCATTGGAGGCGATTACCCACACAACCTGTCCGCCACGTGCCGCCAACCTGCGCGCCCTTGCGCTGGAACATGAGCGGCTTGCCAATCACCTGGGAGATTTGGGAGCGCTCGGCAATGATGCAGGCTTTGCTTTTGGACTCACACAATTCTCGCGGATGAAAGAGGATCTTCTCCGAA
>Ga0307377_10003355_pt1 | contig 18164 bp, 45 predicted proteins | sample TR3MG_FD_202535 | JGI IMG/M metagenome (GOLD analysis project Ga0307377, IMG submission 202535) | Soil microbial communities from Risofladan, Vaasa, Finland - TR-3 | ecosystem: Environmental > Terrestrial > Soil > Coastal area > Acid sulfate soil | place: Finland: Risofladan, Vaasa | collected... | reverse complement strand
TAATAAAAAGAAGCGTAAAAGATAAAAGAAGATGGAAAATAAAATAGAAGAACTTGAAAATTAAAATGCAAGTCCAAAAAACAATAAAGTTTAAGGTAGGTGAATTAAGAAAAAGAAAGCAAGAATTAATAGACTTGGGGAGAAAAGATGGTATTTAAAAAAGGACATAAGACTTGGAACAAAGGAATGAGGGGAAATAAACTATCAGAGATTACAAAAAAGAAAATGAGTAAATCAAAGAGAGGTAAGGTTGCTTGGAATAAAGGATTAACAAAAGATACAGATATTCGTATGGAAAAATTATCCTTAGCTTTAAAAGGTCACAAACTTTCTGAAGAAACAAAAAAGAAAATATTTAAAAAACAGAAAGGGATGATAAAAAAACCTTGCTCTCTTGAAAGAAAAAGAAAGATTAAAGAAAATGCAAAAGTTAATCCTAATTATGGAATGAAAGGGAAAAAACATAAAAGAGAAACAATTATTAAAATAAAAAGATTTAGGGTTAAACAAACTTTCCCATTAAAAGACACAAAAATAGAAGTTAAAGTTCAAAATTTTCTAAAACAATTGAAAATGACTTTCTTTACCCACCAGTATATGAAAATAAAACATGGTTATCAGTGTGATATATTTATACCAACTCAAAAAGGAATTAATCAAAAAATAATAATTGAATGTGATGGTTGTTACTGGCATGGGTGTAAAATTTGTAGTAAAAAATTAAATAATTTACAAAAAGAACAAATTGAAGAAGATAGGTTAAGAACTAAAGAATTAATTGAAAAAGGATTTAGGATTATCAGATTATGGGAACACGATATAAAAAAGATGAATTTATTACAATTAAAGAGTTTTTTCTGTGAGCCAAAAGCAATGATTGAGAGAAGAGCCAAGAAATCTATAACAAATGGAGGATGTTTCTCCTCTCAAGCCTAAAGGCATTGGGTATTTGAAACATAGATATTTTATGGTAACAATGTGTTTAATGCCAGACGAGAAAAGATTGATGTTTAAAAATTATATGAAAATAGGTTTAACTTCAAAGGAAGCAAGAGAAAAAGTAAATGAGTTTAATGATGCCTTAAAAATACTGGGTAAGAAACTTCGGAATATGAAGAAGAGTAAAACTGAAATTAGAAAAGAATTGAACAAGAAGTTCTTGGAAGATTTGGAAAAGATTGCAAGGGAAAGGGAGAAAGATTGAATACTACTTTAAAATAGTTTAGAAGTAGGAAAAAGTTTATAAACAAAAGTGAGTTTGAAATAGTTAGGAAAGAGGATGATAAAATGAAACGAAATGAAATATTATATGAAACAGCAAAATTCTTTAAAGATAATTCTAAATCTGTTCACATAACATTAAAATCAAATCAATGGTTAAATGGAATAATTATTTCTATTAATGAAGATTTTAAAGATAGGTTAGTTTTGGTTGAAGAAAAGTTTGGTGAAATGCTTATTATGTTTGAAAGAATTAAAGATGATGGTATTGAACCAAGAAGAGAGGTTGGGGAATGAAACCTGAAGAGAAAGTTGAAATTATTTTATGGGATTGGTTAAAAACAAAAGGAAAAAATGTTGAAGAAGTTTACTTCAATAGAAAAAATTGTTTGGGATGGAAAATATTTAAAATTAATGGAATACAAAAAATTCCTGATATGATTATAAAAATAAATGATAGTTATGGAATAAAATATTGTGTTTTAGAAGTAAAAGATTGTTCAAAATCAATAAATGTTTTAATGGGAAGTAAAATAATTGATGTTTATTTTAAGAATTATATTGAAAATAAAACACAATATTTTATTGATGATAAAAAAATAGAAATAGATTATTTTTTAATAGCTACACAAAATTCCTTAAAGGGATATTTATTTGAACAAGAAGAAATAATTGATAATACATTAGAACCAGAAAAAAAATCAAAATATCTTGCTGCAACAAAATATAAAATAATTCCTAAAAAAGAAGGAAATAGAAGTTTTGAATTCATAAGATTTCTTTGGCAAATATATAGTAAAATAAGAAAAGAATATGAAAGAAAGTGTGGTTTAGGAATTTTGATTGGGAATTCAGAGGAGAATTATTTTCCTTATATGATGATTTCAAATTTTGATAAAAGAAAAAATAAGTGGGGGCAAAGGTTCTGGAGGTTATAAAAATGAATGAGGTGATAATTCCAAAACAACTACAGAACAATGATTTTAGATTTTTACTATTGAAAGAGAAATTGAAAAAACCAATAGCTGAAATGACAGAATGGCAAACTAAAAATTTTGAATGGGATAATCCTTTTTTGCAAAATCATTTAGAAAAAGGTGGGAACTATGGAATTATTGGTGGATATGGAAATTTAATTTTAATAGATGCAGATAGTAAAGAAATAAATGAAATAGCAGAAACCTTACCAGAAACATTTACTATAAAAACTGGAAGTCCAGAAGAATACAAAAAACATTATTTATATTTAATAGAAAAGCCAATGAAAGGTATAAGATTATCCGATAGAAAATTAGGAGATTTGGGAGATATTAGGGGAGTTGGACAATATATTGTTGCTCCAAATTCTATTCATCCTTCTGGTAATAAATATGAAATAATTAAAGATATTCCAATTACAAAAATAAATCATAAAATATTGAAAGAATCTTTTCTAAAATATTTTAATATTGGTGGAGATACTGAATTAAAAGAATATCCTATTGAAACTAAAAAAAGAAGCTCGGAATTTATTAGGGAATGTCGTGTTCCTGACTTTGTAATAAATAATAAATTAAAAGAAAATACTTCAAAAAATTGGCAGTTATTTCCTTATATTGTTGATATTTTACATAATAGAGAAGTTTCAAAAAGTGTTTATCAAGCTCTTGTAAAAAGGCAAGGACATTCTGATAGTGCAATTAAGGGTTGGGTTAAAAAAGCACACGAAGGAAAACTTGCTAAATGTTCTTGTGATAAAATGAAGGAACATTTAAAACATTTTCATCCAGAAATAATAAATGAGATTTGTAAAAATTGTCCTTTAAATAAAGAAACAAAAGAAGTTGAAGAATTTCTAATGACAGAATATAATGATAATGGAGAAATAAAATCTCAAAAAGTTAATATTGATAAGGTTGCAGATTATTTAATTAAAAATTTTAATTTTAAAACTATTTTTGGTAGTAAAAATGAAATAACTTATTTATATGAAAATGGTATCTGGAATCGGAAAGGCAGAGAAAAAATCAAAACTGGAGCAGAAAAGATTTTAGGTGCTTGGGCAAAGAATAATGTTGTCAATGAAATATTTGAAAAGATAAAAAGACAAACATCTATTGATAAAGAAAAGTTTGAGAGAGACAATATTAATTTTATTCCTATTAAAAATGGTTTATGGGATATTAAAAACAAAAAATTAATTCAACATTCTTCAGAATTTTACTTTAAAACAATAATTCCTATAAATTACAATCAAGAAGCAAAATGTCCTTTATTTATTAAATTCTTAAAAGAAGCACTATATCCAGAAGATATTCCAGTAATACAAGAATATTTTGGTTTCAGCTTATATCGTAATTATTTTATTAAAAAAGCGATTATTTGTTTAGGAGAAACAGATACTGGAAAAACTATTTTGCTTGAAAGTTTTATTAATTTTATTGGCGATAAAAATAAGACAGGTTTATCTTTACAAAAAATAAGTAGTGGAAATGATTTTGTTAAATTATCTTTGAAAGATAAACATTTAAATGTTTATGATGATTTATCTTCAAAAGATTTGATGGATGGTGGTAATTTTAAAATTGCAACTGGTGGAGGAAATATCTCTGGAGAAGAAAAATTTGGGGATTATGTTCAATTTAGGAATTTTGCTAAGCATATATTTGCTACAAATAAAATTCCACCTGTGAAAGATAATGATGATATGGCTTATTATTCTCGTTGGATGATAATAAGATTTGACAACACTCCAGAGAAAAAAGATTTGTTTTTAAAGGAGAAATTAGCAAACGAAATAGAAGGCATTCTTATATGGGCTTTAGAAGGACTTTATAGATTATTAGATAATGGTAAATTTTCTTATAATAAATCTCCAATAGAAGTTAAAAAGATTATGGAAATGTCTGGTGATTCCTTAATTCAGTTTGGTAATGAAGTTTTAGAGAAAAGTGAAGGTAATAAAATAACAAAAGAGAAAATGTATGAAACTTATATTATTTGGGCAAATAAATCCGATAAACCTATCTTTTCTAAAGAACAATTAGGAAGAAATTTAAATAAGAAAATAACATACCTAATTCCTAAAAAAGATACAAAAAAGAGATTTTGGGAAAATGCCAAAATAAAAATTAAATGGGCTGAAGAGCTAAAGTGCCTGCCACTAACTCAAAGGAAAGAAGACACCTTAGACACTTTCAAAAATTTTATATGCAGATTTTGAAAAAAGTATATTATATATATTAAAATGGGCTGAAGAGCTAAAGTGCCTGCCACTTGAAAAAAGTATATTATATATATTAAAATGGGCTGAAGAGCTAAAGTGCCTGCCACTAACTCAAAGGAAAGAAGACACCTTAGACACTTTCAAAAATTTTATATGCAGATTTTGAAAAAAGTATATTATATATATTATAATATATATATTAAAGAAAAATGAAAATATTATATATGATATTTTCGAAAGCGTCTAAACTGACACAAAAAAACGAGAAAAAATGAACATATTAATAAACTCAGCATTTATTTACAAAGAAGGAACAAGCTTACCAATTGCAGTTTCAATTTGGGAATTCTTTGTAACCTTTGTAATATTTTCAGCAATTTTGGTAGCTTCTGAATTAATTTCAACACATTGGAAATCTGAATATGAAAAAATGAAGAAGAAGTATGAAAGGTTGAAAAAGAGGGTTAAATGAAAATCTATAAAGAAAAAACAGTATTTGCAGTTTCAGTTAAAACAAAGCACTTTTTAGCAGATTTCTTCCAATGGTTTAAGAATCTTATTGGAATGAATTTAACTGCCTATGAAACAATGATTGAGGATGCAATAGAAGAATGTATTTATAAACTTTTTAAAAAATATCCAGATGCTTATGATTTAAAGATTACAACTTCTCAAGTAAGTATGGGAGCTTGTGAAATTATTGTTTATGGTAAAATAAAGGTGATTGAAAATGAGCACAATTGAAATGTTAGTTGATAAATTTGTAGATTTTGCTTTAGTTGTAGTATCTGAACATGGAATTTTTATTGGATTTTTAGCTATTTTGGGTTTATTTTCAATAATATCTGGAATAGGAAATAAAGCTTTTAATGCTTTTAAGTATCTTTTTATGATTTTTATAGCAATTCCTGCAATACTTGTTGTTGGATTATTTAATAAAAGTGAGAGAAAAGCAAGATTAAAAGAATTAGGTGAAATAAAAGCACATTTAAAAAATAATCCTCATAAATTGAAAAGAATACTTTATTTTGTTTTACTTTGTATTTTTATATTAATTATTGCATCAATTTTTTATTGGGTTTTAATGAGATTTGTATTTCCTTTTTATGAATTAAATGAATATACTAAAATGATTATGGAAAATTATACTAACAACTTACCAAAATGAAATGCCAAATTAAAGATTGCAACACCACAATTCATAGTCCACATCTCATTGCAGGTAGTGCTTCTACCGAGTTCTTATTAAGAGAGAACAAAGTTGTGGTTGTCGATGTGGATATTGGAATTCTAAAATTTCCTCTTTTTTATGCCAACCACAACACAGCATTATGTTACCAACTAAAAATGGTAAGAAAGGTTTATAAGTAATAATAATCATAATAATATATGGAAAATAAAAAGATATGTTTAATGTGTGGACATCAATGGAAAAAAAGGAAAGAACATCCATTATCTTGTCCAAGATGTAAATCAACTTCGTGGAATAGAGAATGGATTACAAAGTGTCAGGTATGCGAGAGAAATTTTAATAGAATTCATTTACATCATATAGATGGAAATCATGATAATAATAATAGAGAAAATTATATTTTTTTATGTGAAGATTGTCATGCTAATGTTTATCATGGTATAAGAAATACTCGTTCAATAGGGAAGAAAAATAATAAAGGTAGACTTAGAGATTATAAGGATATTAAGAATAGTGTAAAAAAGAATTTTTATGATGATAATAGTAATTATCATATAAGATTAAAATTAAAAGAATTAAGTAACAAATTAATTGTAAAGGAAATAAAAAATGAATGCTAAAAAAAAGGAGCTTAAAAAATGATATATGAACTTGAATGTCCAATTTGCGAAGAATGTAATCAAGGAAAAAAAGATGTTTTATTATTAGAAAGGAATATATATAAAATAAACAAAAAAATTGATTCTAAGGGTGTTTCTGTTGATTCTAAGGGTGTTTCTAATGGAGGCAAGAATAAATGAAACAAACAAAAAAAATACAACCAACACAAGCAAACAATCAACTATTAGCAGATTGCATAGCAATTAAACTAAAAACCAACCTTGAAGCTAAAAAAAGTTTTGCTCAAGACCTAATAAATTCAATTGAGGTTGGAATAAAATGACAATTGAAACAACCTGCAATGCAATGGGAGAAGAATCAGGACACGAAGGAGAAGAAACTGGATGCTCACAGCTTTTCTTTTTAAGAGAAGCTTTGAAAGATTTAAATGAAAAGGAGGTAAATAAACATGGAGCAAGAACAAGTAAGCAATGATTGGAGAGAGGAAGTATCAGACTCTTCAAAAGCAACTTTGAAAATAGCAGATGGAGAAACAGCAACTTTTGTTTTTAAGAGTGAAGGAAAGAAAGTTACATCAGTAGACTATGGAACTTCAATTGTATTTGAAGTAAATCATGAGAATGAAGATAAGAATTGGTATGTAAGTGCAAACAACTATGATTTGCAGAAACAAATTAAAGCTTTTGGAAAGTTAATTGGTTTGGGAGTTGAAGTATCAAGGATTGGTTCTAAGAAATCAGATACAAGATATACAATCAAAGCTATAACAGAACAAGAAGCACCAAAAGTTGTTGAACAAAAACAATTTTAATGCTCAGAAAGGGGGAGCAGTAACTGAGAAAAAAGCTAAATCTTTTTTTAAGCATCACCTGCTTTAATCTGACTCTCCCAATCATACTCAGGAAAGTGTGGCTTTACTGGTTCCCAAAGTCCAGTCACTATTCCACTCTTAGAGTGGTTTTTAAAGCCACACCCTGAAATAATCAAAATGGAAACAAAAGAAGAAATAGAAATAATTGAACCAATTGGATATTTTATAGAAAATGATGAAGTAGTAATAGCTAATCCATGTAGAATACCAATTAAAATCTTAGAAGATACAATTAAAAATCAAAAGAAAAGAAAAGATAAAAGTGGAGTTGAAGTTTGTATGTTTTTAGCATTACCATTTCCATTAAAACAAAACCTTAAATTAAAAGGATATGAAAAAGCAAAAAGTGGTTTGAATAAATTAAAAAAGTTTAGACCTTAAAATGACAAATAAAATAACTAAATGGTTTAAAAGAAGAAAAGAACTTAAAGAATTAGAAAAGAAAATAGACGAAAAAGTAGAAAAAGAAGGAATGTATTATATGTTAGAACCAAATTATCCATTAAAAAAAGGATGGGGGGTTTGAAATAAATGAAAAAGAAAAAAAGAATAACTGAAGAAGAAATTAAAAAAGAGATATTAGCATTAACTCCTAAAGAAATAAAGTTTAATACAAAATATATTATTTACTTTGAAGATTTTGGTCAAGATTTTTTAGAATGGTATATAGATGAAAGAGGATATGTTTTAGATAGCAAACCATTTCAAAGAAATATATGGGTAGGTAAGTTCACAATTCCTGAAACAGCAAAGGTTGGTGAGAAATTAGCAATATGGAATGATGGAGAATCATATATAAATTATCCAATAAAGAAAATTAGGATTATTAATAAACAAAAGAGGATTTAAAATGAATAAAGCAGATAAAAGAATGTTTGAATTAATAGAAATAGCAACAAAGATTGTTTTAATTGAAGATGAGAAATTGTTTAGGGAGTTGAGTAAAAGATGAGCATCTTAAAACAAGCAGAAGATTTGGTGAAAGAATATAAAGAGAAATTTGAAGAAATAGATACTTATGATATTTGTGATTCAAATAGATATTGTGAGGATTGTGCACATCTTAAAACTAAAGCCAAAACATTAAAAGAAGCAAGTGAGGATTTTTTAGAGTTTTTGAAAATACATAAAGAAGATTGTGAAAGTGTAAATTATATAAGTCAATATCTTGAAGAGAAAATAAAAGAATTAAAACAGGCAATAAAATTGCTAAAGGAGATAAAATGAAAGACTTTGATTTAAGTGAAAAAATAGAATTAAAGTACAAGATAATAACTGGAGAAGATTTAATAAAAGTTGTAGATGTGAAAGAGTTTATTGAGAGGAGAGAAGCAAGACTAAGAAATCAGATAAGAATACATTGGAAATGGTTAAAAAATAGACCAGAAGAAGAAGTTGCAAATTTTATTGTTGCAGTAGCAAATGCAGAAGCAGGGGAGAAATTGATATGAAAAAAGTAAAATACAAGTGGAAAAAGATAAAAATATGTAAGAATTGTGGTCATACTTATGGTTGGCATAATGATTTAGGGTTTTGTTGTAAATGTTCAAGTTTTAATAAACCTTGTTGGGAATTAATAGAAGGAGAAAGGAAAATGAAAAATGAAAGTGCCAATTAACTGCAAGGATTTAAGTATTAAAAGTTCATATAATATAAATAAGGTTCGAATAAAAGGTATTAAACGAAATTTTGGATTTTGCTCCAAAGCGTTGCTCAACTGAAAATGGTAATCAAAAAAATTAAACAGAAGATATTTGAAATGAAGCTGAAGAAATTAGGTTTTGATATGAAAGATAACGAAAATTCCAGATGTGGTCAGGCGTTAGGTCTTTTTGCAGAGAAATCTGGAACAAGTCAATCACACATAATAAAATGTTTAGAAGATGCTATGGCAACAAAAAAACTCCAAGATGTTTGTGAAAAACTTTCTGGAAGAAAAGAAGCAGGTAGATTTTTACAAAGAGAACCTGAACCTTTAGTTATTCAATGTAATACCTGCCAGAAAGATTTTTCAGATAAAAAAGGAGTTATTTTTGTTGAAGAAACTATAAACTTAGGAAGTTTATCAAATATAATTCAGCATCTTATAACTTGTGATGGAATTATGTGTGATTGTGGAACAAAAAGACCTTACTTTGAAGATTGTAAAAAATGTGGAATTTCGCGGAAAGATTCTTCAGCTTCATTAATTGGTTATAGGAAGGATTATCCATTTTCAAAAAAACAGAGTGAGCAACTCAAGAAGTATAAAAAACTAATCGCAAAATCCAAAACTCAAGGGGTTCAAAAATGAACCCTCGTTTAATATGCGTTAAAGAGTTCGCAAAATATTCTTTTTGCTCACCCATATTTTTGCTACGCAAAAAACTTTCCTTAACGCTAATAATAATTTAGGAGAAATTTTGAAATTGGCTCGTTAGTTAGGAGAAACAAATAAGATGAAAAGAAACTATAAAATTGAATGTGATATGTGTGGGAGAGAAATCCCATTTGGAAAAAAAGTATGCTTACTAAAAGTAAATGATGAAGTCGTAGGTGATGAATATGGTATTGTAGATTTTAGATTTTGCAAAAGGGCTTGTGCTATGGACTGGTTACAAAGGAATACATCATTCGAGTTCATTGATGAGGGGTGGTTTCAAGATGAACAAATTAAATTATAATAATGTAAGGATAGTTAAAAAGATAAATAAGGATTAAGAAACAAATGAAAAATGAAAGTGCCAATTAACTGCAAGGATTTAAGTATTAAAAGTTCATATAATATAAATAAGGTTCTAATAAAAGGTATTCAGAGGTTACACCCAAATTTAAAAAAATGCTCCCAAGCGTTGAGCAACTATTAACAAGATGAAAAAACAACAAAAAGATATGGATTTAGCAATGTATCGGACAATCTTAGAGAAACAAATTAATCAAAGATATAAACCAAGATTGTCCTCAAAGATTGGAGAGTTTTTTGAAAACATTTTATTGTTTTTTGTTGTTTGTTTAGCAATAATCTTCAGACCAATTAACTTAATTATAGGAGGGATTATTGCAATAATAATCTTGTTAATATGAATCGCATTTTTTTAAACTTCTCTGAATATCAGTTTAAAGGAAATTACAATCGTTGTTGTAATTTCCCAAATTGCTACGCAACTTCTTTAAACAACAATATTCACCGAAATTTCAGTTTCGGCTTACAAGCGAGGTTATCAAAATGGAAAAAATAGAAATTATAAAAATTATGAATAAAGAAGGAATATGTGCGATATTAAAGGGTGAAGTAAAAAAGTTTGGAACATCTGCACATATTAACTGTTCAAGAAAATATTTAGGAAAAGAAGTAATAATTTTTATAATGGAAAATAAATAATGGCAAGACATTCATTTGACGCAACAAGAAAAGCAGGAATACAGAAAGATTATACTATGAAAGAATACACTCCCGAAAATTGTGTTTGTGATTTATTAAAAGAAAAAGAAAAAATAGAACAAGAGATTATAAGTTTGACAGAAGAAAAGAAACAAAAAAGATTTAATCTTTTCAAACATAAAAAAGGAGAAGGTGGTTATTTATTAGATTGTGAAGAAATGATTATTACAGATGGAAAAATAGGGACAACAAATGATAATAAAGAATTTAGAATTGATAGATTTAAAGATGGAAGTTTTGGTTTTTTTATTAATACCAATACTCAAGGAAATTTTGTTTTAAATAAAAAAGAAATGATTAAATTAAAGGATTTTTTATTTTTTTATAAAAAAATTAAGGAGTTGGAGAAATGAAAGAATTAGATAAAACATACCAAATTGGGATATTAAGAGAACAAAAGTTCGTTATCCAGCATATTCCAAGATTTCATCCAAATTTTAAATTTCACTCCACAGCGTTAAAATGAAAGATAAAATAAAAATAGCAGAACAAATTGCAAGAGAAGTCCATAAAGGACAGAAAAGAACCATTGGTAGAAAAGAAGATTATATCGAACATCCAAAAAGAGTAGCAAGTCATTTCTCAACACCAGAATCACAAATTATTGCTTGGTTACATGATGTTTTAGAAAGTTCAGATTTAAAACCAATAGATTTGATTATGAGGGGAATCCCAGTAGAATTAGTAAATTCTGTGGAGATTTTAACAAGATTAGAAGGACATAATTATTTAGATTATATTCTTTATATCAAAAGGACAAAAGATGAAAAAGCAAAAATAATAAAAATTGCTGATATAAAAGATAATCTTGAGAAATTACCAAATGGTTCTTTACGAGACAAATATTTAATGGCTATTTTTATTTTAGAAAATGTAGGGGGAAACTATCGTGAAATTTAAAACTTCTTGGAATATCAGTTTAAAGGAAAATAAAATATTCTTTTTATTTTCCCAAATTGGAAATCAAAGATTTCCAACTTCTTTAAACAACAATATTATCTGCAATTTCAAAAACCCCCTCGTTAGCAGGGAGCAACTAAACATCAATCGTTAAAATGATAAAACAGATAAGTATAAAAAGTCAGAAGGTTAAGAATCATAGTCAGAATAGCTCAAATGGGCATATCGCATTGCCTAAGTCTATAGCTAAGGCAAATGAGCAACCTCTTGCTAAGGGGGAGAGTATTGGTTCGAATCCAATTTCTGACGCCAATATAATTCTTGATTTATGTGGTGGAACAGGAAGTTGGGGTGAGCCATTTAAGAAAGCAGGATTTAAGGTTATTATTATAGATTTAAAAACAGGTTATGATATTAAAAATTGTTATCCAACAAAAAAAGGAATTGTTTTAAAAAATAAAGATGGATTTTTGGAGATACCATTTAGAAAGATATGTGGAGTTTTATCTGCTCCACCTTGTCCAATGTTTTCTTTTTGCAGGACAAACGCAAAAGAAAAAAGAGATTTAGACAAAGCATTTTATCTTGTAGAAAGATGTTTATGGATTGTTTGGGCTTGTCAAAAACAAATATCAAAAGATACACAAAAAAAAGCACCATTAAGGTTTTGGGCTTTAGAAAATCCCAATGGAATGCTTAAATGGTTTTTAGGAAAACCTGCTTTAGAATTTTCTCCTTATGAATTTGGAGATGATTACAAAAAGAAAACTCACATCTGGGGAGATTTTCAAATACCAGAAAAAAGTCCTATCAAATGCACGAAACCAAAGTTTGATAAACTTTCAACAAAAGAAATTCATCCAGAATATTACGGAAAACTTACAAGGCAAGAGAGGAGAGCAATAACTCCTAAAGGATTTGCAGAAGCATTTTGCAAAGCACAACTAAAACGAGGGGGTAAAAGATGAAGGGGGTTTTTGAAACTAAATCCCTACGGAGAGTTTAATAAGCATTAAGGAGGAAAATCAAAAATGATTTTCCCCAAATTCCATAATTTACATAGAATATATAGAATATATAGAATACATAGAATGTATGTAAATTATGTAACTTTCCTTAATGCTAATATTAAATCCAATTCAGACGGGGGGTTCCCAGTAGGGTGCAACTCGGTGGGGGTTATAAAATGACAATGAATATGGCAACAATAAATGCAATAGAATATGTGAAACCTGCAATAGTTTGGGCTTTAATACTTGCAGGTATTTGTTTAGGTTTAGCTTTTTTAATTAAGTTTGCCTATTCTCCTATTTGTAATAAAAACAAACTTAAAGATAAACAAAAAGATAAATGGATGAAAACCAAAACTGAAAAATTAGAAGATGAAATTAAAACGTTAATAAAGAGAGGTTGGGAATTTAAAAGTTTGCAAGGAGAATTAAAAGGAAGAAAACAAGCCTTTGAAGAAGCTATTGAAATTGTTGATAAACTTAATATTATTACTTATAAAAAGATAATAACTCACGAAGAAAAAGAATTGGTAGATAAAAGTGAATTGAAAAAGGAATTAAAAAAAGCTGGAGGGTTAAAATGAATAATGAGGAAATAGATAAAATATTTGATGAAATATATAGAAGAATGTTTAAAGAGGCAGAACCATCAGGAGATTTTGATGAAATATTGAAAAGTGGAGAAGGAAAATTCCCTAATTTTTTTATGGCTTATTATTTATCTGATGATAAACAAGAAGAAATAATAATTAAAGTATTGGATAAATTTAAAGTTAGAGATTTTAGAAGAGAAGGAATTAAAAATGGAATATTTTTAGGTTCTGCTCCAAGTGGTAATAAGGAAGCAACTAAAAAACAAAGATTAGATTATGATAAAAGGTTGAAGATATTTTTAGATATAAAAGCTGGAGGATTTGAATAATGAAAATAGATAAAACAACATCAAAGAATGGACAAGTATGGGTAACTTTTAAATCAAATAATGGAGAATATATTGGAACTTTACATATAGTTTCTGATAAATATCTTGAGGAAGTAAAAAGTTCATTAAAAGAGGATTTGAATGAATAAAGTAGATAAAAGAATGTTTGAATTAATAGAAATAGCAACAAAGATTGTTTTAATTGAAGACGAGAAATTGTTTAGGGAGTTGAGTAAAAGATGAACAAAGAAGAAATAATTAAAGAAATAAAATCAGGAACAGAAATAGGTAAGCAGATTTTAGAAATAGAAATAGATGATTATAAAGATTTATTCAAAGAAGATGGAAAATAACAATGGAAACACCAAATAAAGAATTGGAGCAAGACGCTGAAAGATTACTTACTTAAAAATAAAGAGATGGAAAATATTAATAATGTTGCAATCTATGTAAGGGTTTCAACAGAACAACAGGATTATGATAAACAAATAGATTTATGTAAAAAGCATTGTGAAATTAAAGGATATGATATTTATAAAATTTATGCTGATATTATATCTGGAAAATCAACATCAAGACCACAATTTAATGAAATGTTAAAAGATATGAGGCAATATAAGTTCCAAGCAATTGTTGTAACTAAATTAGATAGGATTGGAAGAAGTCTGCAGCATTTACTTTCTTTGTTTGATGAATTTAGTAATAAGGGTGTTCAGTTCATAGCAGTAACTCAAAACATAGATACTACAACTTCTGCAGGTAAATTACAGATGCAGATAATGGGAGCATTTGCAGAGTTTGAAAGAAACTTAATTAGTGAAAGAACTAAAGAAGGATTGAAGTATGCAAAGAATGTTGGTAAGAGGGGCAAGGATAAAATTCAACGCAAAAAAAGGGGGGGTCTTAGAAGTCCCCTTTTTATTAGTAAAGATAGTAAAAATTAGGTAGGGTTAAAAAGGGACATTTTTAGTGGGAAAAGTTTAAATAGGTGGTTGTGGTAGTAATAAAATAAAATGAACAAAACAAAAGTTAAATGTCATAAATGTGGATATGAATGGGAAACTTGTTCTAAATTAATTCTTATAACTTGTGCAAGTTGTGGAGTAAAAGTTAGAAATAAAAAGGAAGATAAAAATGCCAATTGAAAAAAAGGAAAGTTATCAAATATAAAATGGAATGTATACAAAATTTTACAGATTTTTGCTTAGCAGATAAAATTGGATTTACTTTATCTTGTATTGCCATGATTATTGTTGGTATGGTTCTTGAAAATAGACTCAATAAATTATTTAGTAAAAAGGAGAAAAGGAGCAGGGAGAATGAAGTTATTTGAATTAGGTGTTATGTGGTTTGTATTAACTATCTGTCCTTTAATGTATTCAAAAAAACATAGAGAAGAAAGAAAATATATATTAAATGAAATTAGAGAAGGAAGAGGGATTTTAAAGGAGAAAAGGAAATGAAACTTTATAATAAAATTCAAAAGGAGGTTAAAAAATGAAAACAATAAAAAGTAAATTAGTATTAGCTATATTGGTAGGATTATTAATCACAGCAACTGCTTTAGCAGTTCCATATTTAAAAGAAGTTACTGGAGCAACTTGTGGTAAATATATGACATTGCCTACTGGAGATAAGTTATTCCCTTATGAAAATAGAATTTGGTATAATGTAGATTCTACTTGTTTTTGTCCAACAGGAACAAAAATTCCTATCTGGATGCTTGATGAAAACAAAGAATTTATGATGGCTTATACTTGTAAGGAAATATAAATGTGGAAAAGAAGCAAATGAAAACAGAAATAAAAAATATTAAAATAGAAGATGAAATAATATCTTTTTTAATTGGTGCTGGATGTTTTTTTCTTTTAATTTCTTTTATTTTATTATTTATAGGAATTATTAGTCCAAGTTCTTGTGGAAGTGGAAATTGTTTATTATCAATTCCTTTTCATTTTTTATGGTTGTTGCTTTCAGTAATAGGTTTAGTTTTTATTATAGTTGGTTTATTAGAGGAGCAGAGAGAATGAAACAAAGAAATGAAACATTAGATTTTGTAATTTATGGAAGATTGGATAAGTTTGCTTCAGAATACCACGACGCAGACTTTTCTAAAAGAAAAATTATCTTAGGTGCAGTTGTTAAATTCATAGATGAAACAGCTCCAGAAAAATATGTTCATTTTTATAAATATTTTATTTGTAGGAGGGGAGAATGAGAAATACAGCAAAAGAAAAAAAGAAAAGGAACAAAGAATTTCCATATAAAAAAGATAGAGGAAGTTATATTAAGCTGAAAGGCATTGAAAGGGGGTGTAAGATTGAAGGAAGAAAAATTGGAGATTTACCAATCAAAAAATAAAATGGGATTATTTAACAATAAAGAAAAAGAATCTGAAGAAGAGGAAGAGAAAGTTGAAACCTACGAGTATAAATTTGAATGTGAAAATTGTGGAAATGAAAAACTTTTTGATATACCAAAAGGAACTACAATTAAAACTTTTTTAAAAGATAAGGAATGTGAAGTTTGTAATTGTTTATTGATAGAAAAAAATAAGTTTTCAGTAGAGAACCCACTTGGGGATTTAGTTTAAAAACAAACAAATTTAATTTAACCCTTTAATTTTTTAGGGTTTCATACTCAATAAAATGATAGGAAAAATAATACTTGCAATCATAATCTTATTTATGATAATAGGATTGGTAGTTGGATTGTTCTATGGGATAATATATTTCAAAGAGTTTGCTCAATCAATGTCAGATACAATTGGAAATATTGTTCCCTAATTATATATAATTATATATAATTAAATGTAATTAACTTTTTTTTGGCATGAACTTAAACAAAACACTATCTTTCTATAATGTTTTGTGTGTCGTCCACCTCATAAGTTAAGTTATTGGCGAGTGTATTTGTTAGTGTTGAACCAAAATTGGATTATTGGAAATTTCCCTAAAATTAAATCCTTTTTTTTTCGCTAAAGCTAATCTTTGTGATACACTTGAGATATCAATACCAAGTATCTTCGCTATCTGTGTTTCATTCTGATACTTTATCATTAAGTCATAAGCTTCTTGTTGCTTTGGTGTTAAAGGATTAAGATTAATTGGTTTAACATTTAACTTAGCTTGTTGTCTTAACTCGTAACTATTTAATCTTTGTTCAATATTTGTATTTAATTTATTTGTAAATGCTAACTTTTTATCCTCGTAGAGTTTAATAATTTCTTCAGAAGGTTTTGGAACATCCCAATGTTTTAATTTACGAACTTCAAACTTTTCTTTTCCTTCAACTTTAAAAGTTACTCTTAAAAATTTCTCATACCACTTCTCTAAATGAGAATTGTATTCGGTAACGACAGGTTTTAATTTACAAGTTTTAGAATTTCTATTTACACTCATAGTTAAAAATTTAGCATGAAATAATTTTCTTGCTGTCTTATCTAACAAATCTTCAAATGGTGTGCAGAAAAATAAACTTAAATTTCTATGTCTAAATGTTGTTAATAAATAATTAAAAACTTTGTTAGCTTCACTTTGAAATTCTCTTGAACTAATACTAATTTGTGGTTCGTCAAAAACAATTGAACTTCCTTTTTTTAATTTACCAGAATTAATTAATTGCATTAAATCTTTTAAAGAAAAAATAATGTTCTCAACTGTAAACTCTGTTTTATTTTTTTTAGAAATTAATTCACAGATAGAAATTGCACTCCAAGTTTTTCCACTTCCAGTTTTACCAACGACAGTTATTAAATTGTTCTGGTTGTTTCTTATCCTCGCTAATAAATATCTTACCCAACTATGATTTCTTTTTTCTTTTGGATTTCTATAAATTACTATTGGCATTATTCACTATACTCCTCTCCTTCAAAGAAGTTTATTCTATAAAATAAAATATTAATTTCTCTAAACAATTCTTTTCTTAATCTTAACTTTTCAATTATCCAATCGTCTTGGCTTTTGTTTTTTTCATTTAAAGTTTCATATATTTTATCTTCTTTCTTTTTATACTCTTTTAAATACTCTGTAAATTTTTTATCACTATCAGGGAACATAAAATCAAGTAGGCAATCAACTGCATTACAATATGCTTCTCTTAAATCTTCATGATAAGTTTCAGTAACCATTACACCATCTCCAATTTTAACAGGTTTCTTTTGCCAATATGAAGGTGTTAATTCTTTAGAAGATATTTGTGCAATCCTTTCAACATGTCTTAATACAACTTGTTTAATTGAAGTGCTCTCTTGCTTAGTATAAGTTTCTTCAATTATATCTATCTTTGGGTCGTATACCATTATCTTATTATTATTGATTTAGATTTATTTAATTGATTATGTTTCTTACCTTCAACTCCGAATAGCGTTGGAGTTAGTTCAACTATTACCTGTTCTTTTATATTACAAAGGTCTTCTAAGATTTGATAATATTCTCCTGTAAGTGTAAATAGTTTTATATGATTTATGTTACTTGTTGTTTTAATTATTTTTTCTTTTCCAAAATATATTTTGTTTTTTGTTTTCCAGAGGGAGAGTTTAGATTTAAGTAATAATTTTTTAGTTAATTTTTCTCCAGAGTTTGTTAATAAGATATTAATTTCTGTAACCATTTGCTTTATACTTTGGAATTGAATTAATGAAATATTTGTTTGTGGTGTTTGTAAATAAGTTATTAAATCTACTGCACCATCTCTGCAAATCTTTTCTAACTTCTGAAGTTCTATTATACTATCAAAGATATTTTTGTGCCAAGCATTTGTAATATTTAATTCCTTTAAATCTTCTTGATTAGATTGATTA